>Ga0065711_1028676_pt1 | contig 39801 bp, 28 predicted proteins | sample Hoacrofraction12_FD_59098 | JGI IMG/M metagenome (GOLD analysis project Ga0065711, IMG submission 59098) | Hoatzin crop microbial communities from Cojedes, Venezuela - Epithelial fraction 12 v2 (version 2) | ecosystem: Host-associated > Birds > Digestive system > Esophagus > Crop | place... | reverse complement strand
CGCTGTGTTATTTATCAATAAACGCCATTTGCCGTCCACCACATTGGTGTCTGCGTGCTGATGACCCGAGCGGCCGAGGGGTGGGTCGCCGAGCCGTCCCTGAACCAGGTCGCCAAGCCAACAAAGGCAACACTCATGCAATTCTTACATAGTCTTAAAATCCCAACAACTCCTTTTTAAGTTTTTTTATCAAAAATAGTGAGATTTTCCTAACTTTTTTTTGACTTCCAAAATTAAGAGATTTGATCTTGAGAAATTAAGATATTCAAAACATATCGCTTCACAATCCCATGTAACTTCCTGTTTTTTCTGTAGGGATACCATTCTGTAGCCATGCTGGAAGTATTTTTCCTAAGATTGAAAGAGTGAAATACACAACTGGTATGATTCACTTGTATGGTATTGTCACTCTGAGACAGCTGATAGGAGATATCCAAAACATCCAGCTCTGGAGCCCCCAACACAAGAAGGACATGTTCCTGTTGGAGGGGGGCCAGAAGAGGGCCAGAAAGATGATCCAAGGGCTGGAGCACCTCTCCTATAAGGAAAGGCTGAGAGACTTGGGGCTGTTCAGCCTGGAGAAGAGAAGGCTCGCAGGGAGACCTTATAGCAGCCTTCCAGTACCTGAAGGGGGTCTATAGGAAAGAGGAGGACAATATTTTTAGCAGGGCTTGTTGCAAAAGGGCAAGCGGTAACGGCTTTAAACTAAGGGTGGGTAGATTTAGACTAGATATAAGGAAGAAATTTTTGACAATGAGGGTAGTGAAACACTGGACCTGGTTGCCCAGAGAGGCAGTGGAGGCCCCATCCCTAGAAACATTCAAGGCCAGGTTGGACGGGGCTCTGAGCAACCTGATATTGTTGAAGATATCCCTGCTCACTGCAGGGGGGGTTGGGCTAGATGACCTCTGAAGGTCCCTTCCAGCCCAAAGCATTCTATGATACTATGATTTGAAATCTGTACAACAGAGACCTACCAAAACACTTTGCTCTTCTAGAAATAATAGGTTTATGTCTGTGAACTGTCTAAAGTACAAGGAATGAGAACACTATCAATCTGCTGTATGGCTGTATTGCAGAATGTTGCTACACCAAGATGTTTTCAACTCCTTTTATTCTTTCAAGAATCACCACCTGTTAATGTATTTTGTAAGTAATTGAATGATGTTTATGCTCTCCTCCATCTTCACTCTGGTAAGAAAAAAAAACATCAAAACAGATTTACAATGATTAATGATTGTGGAATTTGCTTTCCCTGTTTTCTTCTTAAGTGAGAATCTGTATTATTAATCTGGAGGGTTATAGGAAAGAAAGCATCAATGCCTAGAAAAACACAAGTGCTGTGTTTTCTGTCTTTAAACAGGGGGCAAAATATGTTTGTTGGGGATATGGACTTTCTCCTTAGCAAAATTATTTATTCTCACTTTGTCTGTATTTTCACAACTATTACTCAATGTAGCGTGTATGTTAAGAGTGTTTAAATTCACAAAACAAACACCCTGTTTGCAGATACCTCAGCAGTCTCTCTCCAAGAGTAACTTCTCACCATTTCTTTAGAACTGTGCATTAGGAGCTTTATGAAATATTATTACAAATTAATTGCTCAGACATCTTTATGATTTTCAATTTGTTGATGGATTGTGTCCTGAAGAATATAATTCCTGGAACAAATAATTTTTAAAATGTTTTTATTCTCTCTCACTAGGTATTTTCACTACCTGTGGGTGGTATGTTAAGCCCATTCAGCACCTAAGCACTCATCTGGTCTCTTGCTCACTCCCCTGTCTCCCAGCGGGATGGGGGAGAGAAATGAAAGAGCAAAAGCTGAAAACTTGTGGATTGAGATTAAGACAGTTTAATAGGTGAAGCAAAGTTGCAAAAGCAAACAAAGCAAAACAAAGAATTCATTCGCTACATACCATCAGCAGGCAGATGCTTAGCCACTTGTTGGAAACCATAGCCTCAGCAGGCAGAGCAGTCACTTAAGAAGACAAACTCTGTAACCACCAACATCCCCCTTTCCTCATCCTTGACCTGAGCTTTTATTGCTGAGCACAGTATCATATGCTGTGGGATATCTGTTCGGTCAGCTGGAGGCTGCTGTCCTGGCTGTGTCCACTTGCAACTTCTTGTGCACTCCCAGCCTACTAGCTTGGGTGGTGAGATCAAAGTGAGATAAAGAGAAAGCCTTGACACAAATCCAAATCACAGCACCATAATTCTGCTGCAGTCAAAGCCAGCAGACTGCGTTAATGGCTCGCTCTTCTTGAAGTCTCACTACACTGCTGACCTAGGTCCCTGCCTAGGAAAAACTTACTGAAAAAAACCAGATGTAATCAAAACCAATGTAAATATTTTAAGCTTTTTTTTTTTTTCTTTTATGCATTTTATCCGTCATGAAGGTATTTGCAGAGAAAGAAAATCTGGGTTAGTACATAAAGAAAATCTGGGTTAACACATCTGTGCCTGTCTTAACGTGAAATCTTGTTTCCATAGAAAGATTCCCTGACAGGTCACTCGCTAATGTATACACTCATTCACATACACATACACATGTCTAAATGAACATGTATAAATGCACATATATATATTTTTATATAACAAATGTTGTTTGCTATCAGTTGGGTGCTTGGAGTGATCAGTATTTTTCCATCAGCGAAATTATACCAGGAGAGGAACAGAAAGTAACTAAAGACCAGTTTATTAACTGGCATCTAAAATTCTCCATTATTTTCAATATTTTATACTTGTAGAGGTAAGAATTTATATAAACTGAACAGTTTTGAATAGCACTATAAACTGAACAGTGTTGACGCCCACAGACTCTCCCAGCTATAATTGCTTCTCAATGTAAATATTTTTTTTCCTCTCTGTATATTAGTTTTAATGACCCTGTGAGTCAAAGGAATTTTTACTTTTATTAGGCGACACAAATAAGCTTTGCAATATCACCTGTCCTAAATCTTCCACGGCATAACTGCTAATTGATTTTTCTTCCTCTTGCAATTGTGTGCATTATCTCTACTTTGATTAGAAGTTGTAGTCCACACATTATTTTACAAGGAGATTCACTGAGTATCTCTGGTAAACTCTGCAGAACATGATGCAATATACATGAATAATGCAAGTTCAGACACATGATTCTACATTTAATGAAACCTGAATTAACATCATAAAAATGTATGTTCTTCAAGTAGGTTTTAGTGATAAACCGCAACAATTTAAAACTACTGTATAATCTGCTTAAAACTGTTTCAGTCTTTGGTTGTGTAATTGGCTTTTGGTTTCTCAGCAGAGGGGTTGTAAAGCAGTTGTCATGCACAGGCAGATTTGCACAAAGTGATCTGTACTAACTGAAAATACAGCCAATCCATATTTACAGCAGAATCTTTACTATGCTGGTCACAAGTCTTGTCTTTTTTGAGAGGTTGTTGATTTGATGAAGGCAATTCACCTTATTTTTAAGAGTTTGCATAATCTACAGTCACAAACCGCTTACAGGTTACAGGCCAAAACCCCAATGTTAATTATTTAGATACTTCAGACAAATGCTCGGACAAGATTTGTTAAACTATTTTACATTAATATTATGCACATTTATACACTTATAAGCTTATATTGCTGGGTAGAGTAAAAGCATTCTTTGGATCATCTTCTTTTTACAATAAACGTGCATAGAGTTTTGTCACCTTAGTTAAAATTAACATAATAGCTTGAGAGCATACACTTGTGAGAATATGGGCATGAAATCCAGGCCTGGATCCTAGAGGTAAATATTTTATGTAATCATATAAATCTCAAAACTAAGGAATTTTTCAAGTTATTCTTTTGTTGGAAGTCTATTCTTTCTGTGTTCTCTCATGAGGGCTGTCTTTCTCAAAAGCTTCTCTTTATGGACCTGTCAAAGAGTAAGTAATGCTTTGTGGTCATTAAACTCTTATTTGTAGTCTGAAAGCAACATCCATACTATTAAGTTCACTCAAATCTATAAGCTTATAGACCTAAATGGAAACCCTAACCAGGCTAGGGATACAAGCAGCCATGTGGCTGTGTTTATAGTACATTAAAATAGCTCCTTGTAAAAATTTTGGCTGCAATAAATAAGATTACACAGCTATAAATAAAGAAGAAAGAAGTAAAATATTGCCGTAGTCACCAAGTGTAGTGTGTATTTGAGCTCTGACTTTATAATTAACTGCTTAAAAAGGGAACTTACTTATATTTGGTTTTCTTTTTAATAAAAAAGATGTCCTTATTTGATTATTGGAAATGGCATTTTTTATATCTCACATTTGTTCATAATTAATATAATTAGAGTCAGACACTGAAAGAACTTCTGTGGCTCGTAATTGGTACCCTGCTCATTCCAGTTGCATCTGTAATTTTTTTAAAATTTCACCACAGACATCTGTGAGATAATAGCTGTGTGTTCATTATAAGGCAGTCTGTCCTAAAGTACAAATCTGAGCTGACTCATTGAGATCACCATATGAACTTGTGAAATTATTCTCTTGGAATGTAACGTTAGGATATGTCATAACAAACTAGCTTGCTCACATTAACTATGTTTACATATCAAAATGAGTGAGGAGGCAGTGCTTAGATTCAAATGAGGTTTATATTACCATTTGGGGTTCACTGATGCCAAGCTGCTTTAATCAGATTTTACCACCATACGACAAGCATCAGTTTTATCTTGTGGTAGTCTGACTTTCTTGTACCAAATCTCCAGTGAATATGTATGGCAACTGAAAAAGTGTAATCTGCTTTTGGATACGAAATAGAATGGAGTCAGACTGATGCTGAAATTTTACCTGTTTTTTAACACGTACTGCATGGCAGCTGTTACAGCAAAATTGATGAGGGAACAAAGGTTACTTGAATCCTAGGCTAGGAAACCTAACAACTCATATTCCCTAGGACAGAACACAAACTGTCTTGGCTTTGGGAAGATTTCTTATGAGGAAAAAGTACTAACCCACACTGATTTCTTTCCAGGGACAAAATCTAGGTTTACACAAAGGTGTGAGAGTCTCACTCAAACACCTGACCTTTTTCCTGCAGTTTTTCCATGTGGGTACTGGTGATGCACCATGTACTGCTATGGTCAGATCAGAAGACACAGTCACACCTTGAATAATAAGGGAAGGAATATCCGTGCCTGGCTGCTCTCACATCTTTCAGACAAAAGTTTAGGACTGGAAAGATACTAATAAACCAGGAATAAAATGTACTGCTGCAAAAGGCAGCACTAAGGTTTTCAGATTTCTTGATCACAACAGTATTCTACTAAAACTATTTTTTTCTTTATAATGCAGAGGGGTTGGTAGGAAAAATGTTATTTTAGAATTTGTTCTAACCCATATAGAAATACTGACTGAGAATCTACAGGTATAATATGAGTTGAATAAAAATTACTTAAAAGTGAATAATGATGACTTTTATAAGGAATTTATGGTAGAAGAAAAGAAGAGTAAAGATAATGCAATTGAAAATAGCCAGTGTGGGCAACTCAGGGGGCTAAGAGACAAGGTACTTCAGAGAGAGAGAGTTTAAAGCATGAAGGAATGTACAAGAACTGACAGTAAAGGGAAAGGTGAGATTATATTCATAATGGCAGACTACCCCATTGCACAGGAAAGACAGGAAGTGTATTAAGAGAGCAGTACAGGATCAGAAAATCTTCAAGGACATGAAAAGAAACATTAGACAAATAAATGAAGAATGGAAACAAGGGTAGATGTCTAAGAATGTGTGCCTAAAGGAGAAAAAAAACATATTGGGATAAAATCAGGAAGACTAAGGTGCAAAATGAGTTTCCGTTAGCAAGGAACAGAAAAGCCCTAGGAGAAGGAAATTAGAAATAACACAAAAAAGAAGCAACAATACAAAATAAACATTGGCTTGGGTAAAGACTGAGACAAATGGTGCTGCCTTTCCTTTAAAAAACAAACAAATAAGTAAGCTCCCCCAAACTTTGTTTTAACTACAAATATAAAAAAATAAATGTTATGAAGCGTTACAGTACAGAACAGAATACAGAAAGAACACACCACAATGTATCTTTTTGTAAGAAAGGGTGGGCAAATTCAGGTTGTGCATCTTGGCTAAATTAATCTTTTTACATAATTAAGTAATATTACAAAATATCTAGACCCCTGGAAAATTATGTTTAGGAAGTTATGGGATTCAGATTTCGAACAGGAATAAGCTTAATATCTAAGTTCAGAAAGGAAGTTGGAAAAAAAAGAAGAAAAAAAAGAACCTAAAGCATTATAGCTGTGTTAGTTTAACTCAAATTTCTGGCAGGATTCTATAAAAAATTATTGAGAAATCAATTTATAAGTACCTCAAAGATAATAAGGTGATAAAAATGGACAGCATGAGTTTGTCAAGAACTGATCATGTCAAACTAATTTCATTTCTTTCTCTGACAGGTTAATAGGCCAAGTGAATAAAAGAGAAGCAATAGTTTTGGTACAGCTTGACTTTAATTAGTTATTTGACACTGTCATGTAAGAAATTCTTATAGGCAAGCAAAGAAGTTAAGCTATAATCACCCATTTAAAACTTACTCTGAAGAAGTAGTTATTAATGGTCTATCTGTATCTTCGGAGGGTGTTTCAAGTGTCATTCCTCACAGATGTGCCCTGGATCTGGATGTCTTTGATATTTTCATTAATAGTTGGAATGGATGAAATATGTAAATCAATGACCTTACAGTAGAAGAGGTGGCAGTCATTTTCAAGGACAGGTTAAGACTATAATGTGATTCTGACAAATTCATACAAAATTCAACAAACTGAAATTAAGAGAACTTCAAATTTTGATGTGTTTTTCAATATGCACACAACACATTATCTCACTGCCTACTATGAGTGAACTGAAATTTAGAGAATTTCAGAGAATACAGTGAAATGCAATGGTTGCACCAAAATCTAAGATGCAAATTAATAATGAAGGCTAACTAAAAAGGCAATATATATTTTTTTAAAAAAGAAACAAAACCCAAAAAAGCAAACATGGATCTTATAATGGATTTGAAACCAACTATGAGTCAGCAATGTGAAACAAAAAGAAGAACCCTAATTCTGGAATATATTAAGGCAGTATTTCATGTGTAAGACATTATGGTGGTAATAATTCTGCTCTCTGCAACACAGAGTAAGCTCTGGCTGGAATCCTTCTGCTTCTTAACCACCACAGATAGTCATCCACAAACTACGAAATCGAATCTTCAAAACTGCATTCACACAGAAGACCTTTTATCTCCTGTTAATTGGTTGGGGGTTTTTAGCAGCAGCAATAAACAATACCACCTTTATGATATGCATCATGACTCAATATAAGGATTTAGGAGCATCAGTTCTAGTATGTCATTTATAAAAATCTTGGCTAGCATAGTGAGGTGCTTATGAATAATGTTGTTACATTTCACTAAGCTAGAAACCCTTTCCCCCAGTACAGGTGCCTAATTTGAAATTCCATAAACTCATAGTAGGCAGTGAGACAATGTGTATTGCACATATTGGAAAGTAAAGCTGTGTACAGGACACATGCTGACTCAGAAAGACCTTCAAGCTTATGAAACCAAAGAAAATGAAATATATCTTCTCTCCTTTCTTGGTGCTATCATTCATGTTCTGACTTACTAATTTGCAGGCTAAATAGAGGAGTGAGAGTGTTACTGTAGAGTGTTAAGAAGCTTTAGTTCACAGACATACTTATTTCACTCCAGCTATTTAAAGGACTGGCTGAGCATTTTCTCAATGCTCTTTAAATGCTGAAATAGTTATAATTAATACATGCATTCAGTGTACTTTGTAATAGCTCATCAATCATGTTGAGCTTATGTTCCTATAATGAACTTTAAAAATTTTCAAGCAATTCTACTGCACTTTAAGCATTAGTCCATCCTGGGAACTAAACAGCCACTCAACTTCTAGAGCTCAACTGACAAGGCAAATCCAAGGCATGTAGTCTTTTGAATGGCTTAATAAACTTCAATCATAAGCGGTTAGTAAAAATTGTACTGTTCTCCACCCCCACAGGTAAATACTCATTTATTTTCTTGTCTCTTACTTTCTTGAATATTCTTATTAATCAGCTTTCTCCCCTGCATAAAGAAACATGACTGCAAAAACAGATGAAAGGAAACAACAAAGTTCTTGTAGATTACACATGCTGACATTTAAAGGTTTGTAAAATTTTATTCACTGTGGCTCTGGCCTTGCACTGTCTTGTATAGCAAAAAGAGTAAAAAGACTATACGCTTTCCAGTAAGTACAAGGAGGAAGATGCAAGGTGGAGAAAAATATTATAGGCACCAATATAATTCCTGCTCTCTGGAAAACTTAAAGTTTTGTCCTCACACACATCTAGAGAAAGTAAAGGGCATGCATGCTAAGAATGGAAACAGCAAACAGTAGCTGATAGAGGAAAAAAAAAATAGAAAAGAATAATTGCAGCTTGTCATTTAAATTGGTAGTCTGTGCTCCACACTGTAGAAAAAAATAGTCTCTCCGTTTCTTCTTTGAAGACATCTGCTCCTGTATGTTGAGAACAGTCTTAGCAGTGGTGCCGAAAGCAATCCTATGAGAAGGACGTGTCTTGAATCTGCAGCCCACACAGAAATTGGTGTCATTTGATTTGCCCTGAGGTCTGGCCTCCAAAACCCTCTCCAGATGTGGGGTTCCTCTGAGGCTTGACAGCCCCATATGGGTAAACGTCTGAGGCATCAAGGGTGTTTGAAACGGTACTATATGCCTATGCATATGCCTACGCCTAAGTAAATGAATCAAGTCTAACTCTTTTCCAGGACTCACCTTTCTTGTAGTAACTATAGTTTCCTGGATGAGACAAATATATACACAATTATGACACCTAATCTTTGAATCACATCAGTGTCTGAAGTGGTACATTGGGTTCTTGTGTAAGAGTTGTTTAGGCGTGTTCTACCACGAAGGCTGTATTTTGAAAACGTGCATTACAGAATATTTCCGGATTATTTTAAGTTTGCTTATACACTTCATTGAGAAAATATTCTGTTTTGATAGGAAGGTGTTCCATTAAATTGTTTTCCAAAATCGTGGTACGTATTCCAGTAAAAACCCAGAAAACTATGAAGAGCAGACTAAGGCTGTTAAAAGTTTGGGAATATTGTTAAACTCAGCTCCTTAATCTTATTGATTCAGAAAAGGGCTCAAGTTTCAGTGTCCTACTTTAAAGGGAAATGTTCTGTCACCATCGGGTATCTCTAGCCAGGACTCTCCTGCTGGTGTCTGTTGGAATGGTTGCACTATGTACAAGTGAAAAAACATTAAATGTTGGTGGTCCTACCAAAATGCCCATACTGCTAACCATGGACATACAAAGCTAGCCAGTCATTCTCATTAGTATAACTCATTTATTTTTTTACACAAATAAGCCAGTTGGACAGCCTAATGTCTTGGCTATTGCAACATGATAAGGGAGACAGGAACTTAACAGACACACTGAGTTATGGTAGAGTTCCAGGCTGTTGACAAGCATAAGATATTGAAGTATAAGATAAAGACAACTCCAGTGCATTTCTTCCATATATACTTCTTCACCATCTACAATCTGTAGTTTAGAGTTGGAAGGTATTTCAGTATTAATATGTTTCAATGCCTTTCATGAGCCTTTTTTCTATGCATTCCTTTGATCAGATTTTGCAAGAAAAATACTCACACAATGGACTTGCGGTTTATTTAAGTAATGTGTTAAAAATCACATTATTTCTTTGTTTGGGATTTACCATCTTAAAATTTTTATTTGATGAACTCCAGCTCTGGTGTTTTGGGAAAAAAAAGCTTCTTTATTCACTTAATAATATCATTTATGACTCTTCCTTCACTGTTACTTTTATGAAGTGACAAAACTTAGAGAAAGATTCAGTTCAGGATCAGGACACATAAGTGAAAGGAAGGATCTACATGTAGGAGTAAAAAGGTAAGCTAGACTTGTATACACTTACACAGAGGAATTACCACTAATCCAGGTGTCTAAATGCAGTGGAGATCTATGTATGGCTCAGTGTAACTGCACACACAGAGGCACTGAGAACTACTTGAGATGCCTTTAGGTTTCTCACTTGGCTTCCAGCTGCTACTCCGGAAAGGCATGAGTTCCCTAGATATCCCCTGTGATATTTCCTAACTCTGTTGGATGTATCAAGCACCCTGAAGAGTCTAAAATGACACTAGACACCTACATTAAGGCTCTAGTTATCTAGTTTAAGATGAGCTGAATTCTTCCTGAGTTACGTTGCCGGACTGACTCCATTCAGTTGCTTGAACTTAGGCTTTTACTGCTATTTCAGATGCCATAGGGTATTTCTCAGATACTCTTAACAGACTGGCAGATATGTCACAGGATTACAGATGTTTATCATAGACCTGTACTTTATAGCAGAAGTTTATTTATTTAGCTTAAAGTAGACACTTACGTAGAGACATCTAAATGTAAATCTTAATCCTGACCTGTGTGATTTCCGTAGACTATTTAATCACTCCTAATAGGAACTACTCTCCCTTCAGTAAAACACAATTTGAGATCTTGCCATTACAGATAGGGACATCAATATCAGACTTCATTTTTCTATATGTCAATTAAGTTACTGATTACAGAAGTATTTACTAAACAGTGGTGAGTTAGTTACTTGGGGTTTTCTGCCTGGTCAGCTGAGAAATACACCCAAGAAATAAAAATCTGGTAAATGTTTGCAGATAATTCAACACAGAAATCTGGATTTGGTGTCACTGGAATATTTTATGTATATTGCATATGTTCTGGAGCCAAAAATCAAACATTTAGTTTTGTTTGAGACAAAAATTTAAATGTTATTTGAACAAGTTGTCAATACATTAGTTATATTTTCAGGGCTGCTAACATTTGAATTAAACACAGATATTTTTTTAGAAATGTATTATACATTTAATGAACCACTATATATATCTAATAAAATAATAAATAATATTAAACCTAGAACTAGGATATCTAAATTCATAGCTGTGAGTGTAATTATTTTAAACCCCAAACTCCTTTAATTTAAAAACCTTTTTTTTTTAATATGCTTCTGATTTTTCATGTAAATTCTTTCATTATTACCAGACCATGGGAATAACTTTGAGAAATCTGGTCTACTGGGGGCTGATGGAGTCCATCTGACAGAGAAAAGGAAGAGCTTCTTCAGTCAGAGACTTGCCAAACTGGGGAAGAGGGCTTTAAACTATGTTGCTGTGGGAGGGGAACCTCAATCTGTCCCACTGCTACCAGTTTGGTGCTGGTCCCAGCAGTACATGCCCAGAGCCTGGAGGAGGATTGCAGGTCAGCAAGAGAGCACCTGAAAGGCAGGAGAAAGGAATTCGAGCCAGTAAGTCAGCTTTATTGGGGGCCCAACTGAAATGCCTCTATGGAAACACATGCAGCATGAGGAATAAACAGGAGGAGTTAAAGAAGCGCATATGCCTGCAGGGCTATGATCTCACTGATATCACAGAGATGTGGTGGGATGGCTCCTGTGGATGGAGTGTTGGAATGGAAGGATACAGGCTCTTTGGGAAGGATGGGCAGGGGAGAAGAGGAGTGGGTGTCGTCCTCTGTCTTTGACCATCTAGAGTGCATGGAGCTCTGCCTGGGGGGATGGATGAAGAGCCAACCGAGAGCTTATGGCTCAGGATTAAAGCCTGGGCAGGGACAGGTAACATTATAGTGAGGGTCTGCTACAGGCCACCTGACCAGGAAGATGGAGCAGATAGGAGCAGCCTCACGTTCACAAACCCTGGTCCTCATGGGGGACTTCAACCACCCCAAAATCTGTTGGCAGGACAACATAGCAGGGCATAAGAGTCTAAGAAATTAATACACCTCCTCCCAGTTTCAAATGTGGTAACGAAAAATTTCTGCTTTAGAACATTTTCCTGTAAGGAAGGATTGAAGAAGAAAGTGTATGTTGTATCAGCTCCTTAAAAGTGTGCAACCTTAAGCAAACAGAACCTCAGAATAATCTTGAAGAACAACTGTACCCCTGCATTCTTGTGATGCCCTTCTTTTGCTCTTATCACCATTTAGAGCAGGGTGGCAACGAACAGAGTGGTAGACACTCTCTGTTAACCCCCACTCCCCCCACATCTCTTTTTTAAAAGGGAAAAAGGAGGAAAAGGGAAAGAGACTTACAAATTTAATATTAAAACAGCTTTACTAATAACATTAATAATTCTAATAATATTGAGAGAATTAAAATATACAAAACAGATACTGAGTTTCCCGGAGCTGGGTGCTGTGGGTGCTAGTGTCTCTCCAGCAGTTGCCAGGCAGAAACCAGGCAGTCCCAGACTGGCCTCAGCAGAAGACAGGAACTGGACTCAGGAATGCGTGAATCGGAATGTGGATAAGGATTGCAAGTGGGACAAGGAGCAGGGTCCTTTTCACAAGCTGGCCATGGACAAAGAGTGCAAGACCCAGCTTTAAAGTGAGTATGATGTGTATGTCATGGAATACCGCACAGGTCAATATCGGGTCACCTGCTCTAACCACCCCTCCCTGCAAGTGCGACCATTTGCAACTCCTTATCTGCAGAACCTGAGAGATGTATAGGTGATCTTGGCTGCTATAGTAATGATTATAAACAGGGGCCTTTTTCTGCATTCCTTTCCTACAATTAGCTCAGTGTAACTATAAACATTAGGTGTTATCAGCTTTGGAAAGGACACTGTAAAATATGCAGCCAGCTTCAGAAAAATGCAGTTACTTAGAGGAACATAGCTGTAAGGAAGATTCACTAAAAGGGAATTGGATCTGTTCTAACCAAACCCAGGATACTTGTGTGCTTCTTGCAGAGGCTCTGGTGTACAATCTATTTGGGAAGAAAGGGACATAGCTAGCATCACACAGAGCAAAGATTAAAAACTCCCTCAGTAGCAGTCTCATCCTGAAGAATCTGAGAAAATGTCTCATTTATCAGCACTTTCTGTGCCTGTTTCCCTGTTTATACTGAGCTGTGCTTTGATGTATGACAACCTTATAAAGACAGTTCTTGAAACGCAAGCACAAAGGAGAAATAGATAAAGTGATTATTATGATTGTAGTGATGAAGAAAACTTTCTGAGACCTTACTCTTGTATCTATTTAGTGAGGAATAAAAATAGAACAAAGACATAGATATACGGAAATAAAAGGACTCTTGGATGATATCAGAGCAGAAATCCATGACAGTTTAGTGAAAAATAGTTAAAAATGGAGTTTTATTTCTAAAATTTTTTGTTTGCATAACAGTACCCAACTCTATATCACAGAACTCAAAACAGCAAGTTGAGTTTGAAGATTATATGACTACCCATAATGCTGATTGTTATGTCAAGCTAGGCTAGCTGAACCTTCATATCCTCTTGATCATTAAGACAGCCTAATACATCTAAAAATTAGATATCTAAGTCTTTATTGAATAAATTTAGTAAGATAACCCTGTCATTTTTTGTAAAATCAGAAAACAAATACAGGTATTTGGCAATTACATATGGCAGCCAAATTAAATTTCCTTGTATCTTTGGACAGTCCTGAGAACCTTTTTTACCCTGTTTAAGAGTAAATCATGACTTACCCAAGGTATAATTTCTTCTGTGTCAGATTTTAAGCTGCATAACTAGGTAGAAGCAAATACTCATTCTTCTTTTTTCATTAATGTGTAATCAAAATTATGTCTACCAATACTGGGATTACAATTCTATGCTGCAAATCAGGATGGACTGTCAAAATTCAAACCATAACACAGACAGAAATTGGTAGAATGAATGGCTGACAACAGATCTTCAGTCAAAGATGGAAATGAGTTACACACAGTAACAACCATTGCACCTGGGTTGATGCAATCCCCAATATCAATACAGGCTGGGTGGGGAATGAATTAAGAGCAGCCCTGCAGAGAAGGTCTTAGGGATACTGATAGATGAAAAGCTGGAAATGAGCCAACAAGGTGCGCTCGCAGCCCAGAAGGCCAACCGTATCCTAGGCTGCTTCAACAGAAGAGTGGCCAGCAGGAAGAGGGAGGTGATTCTGCCCCTCTACTCAACTCTGGTGAGACCTCACCTGGAGTACTGCAGCCAGTTCTGGGGCCCCCGGCACAAGACCCACGTGGACCTCTTAGAGCAGGTTCAGAGGAGGGACAAAAAAATGATCAGAGGGCTGGAACACTTCTCTTATGAAGAAGGGCGATGAGAGCTGGGATGTTCAGCCTGGAGAACAGAATGCTCCAGGGACACCTTAATGCAGCCTTTCCATATTTGAAAGGGGCTTATGAGAAAGATGGAATGAGACTTTCTATGAGGGCTTGTTGTGATAGGACAAGAGGTAATGGTTTTAAACTGAAAGAGGTTAGATTTAGTATAGATAAAAGGGAAAAAGTTTTTGTGATGAGGATGGTAAGACACTGCAAAAAGTTGCCCAGAGAAGCTGTGTATCAGTGGAAGTGTTCAAGGTCAGGTTGGATGGGGCTTTGGGCAACCTTATCTAGTGAAAGATGTTCCTGCCCAGGGGGCTGGAACTAGGTGAAGGTCCCTTCCAACCCAAACCATTCTATGATTTTATATTGTCATGACCTAAGTATTTTAAAATGGGGTGTGTGTATGTCACTCAGTCGCTGAGACAAGCCGCTCTGGTGCCAGCACAATCTGCAGTGGAGCACTCTAGTGTTGTGCACAGGGGAGTTCCTGAATCAGGTATACCTCAGGGGGAGCCAAGAGGCCTGTCAGGAGCCTGCAGCTCCTGCAAGAGTGGCTGAGGAGATCTGAGTGGGCCCAGGAGCAACGGTGGCTAAGCCCCACCTCCCCTTATAAAATAAGCCCCTAGGGAGCACTGGAAACCAGCAATTTGCATGGCAGTTCATGTGGAAGGGTGTTCAGGAAGGTCACTGAAACTCAGTCAGCTTGACCAGGGAGCAATGGTATCAACCTGGCAGAAAACCATGTCTTCTGTAAACTCTGTACCCACCACAACTGACACGGTTTCCCACACAGAGCTCTGATTGGAACATGCTTCCACCCAGGTGTCAGCCTGCAGGATGTGCCCTACTCTTAAGCCAGTACCAGGCAGAAGTAGTGAGTACACCGGTGGGAGGTGCACCCAGATAAATTAACTCCTCCACTTAGTGACACAGCTCTGGGAGGAGGTGAGTAGGTTGAGGAGTATCGGGGAGTCTGAGAGAGATAGGCTATTGAACTGAACCCTACTTCCTCTGAGACAGGCCTATCAGGCAGACAGGATGCATGATACGCAGGACACCCTAGCCTCTCTCCACTCAGTGGAATGCAGTGACTTAAAGGATAGGGGCAAAGGTGACAAGTTCCTGCCCAGTGCTACAGGATTGTCTCCTCCACGACTACCCCACCTTTCCAAGTGCCCCTGCATAGTAGGTTCAGGTCTCTCTTCTGCAAGTGGAACCAAACAATGACAAGGTTGATGGTTCATTGAGATTGGAGATGTCACCAAGATTAAGTTGGTTTATGTCCTCTGTAAAAGACGCTTCCATAAAGAAAAAAAAAAAAAGATGAGTTATTGTTGTAGAAGACTCTTTTCTGAGGGGAACAGGAGGTCCAATTTGCCAACTGGACCCACTTCTTAGGGAATTCTGCATCCTCCCCGGACCCTGGATTAAAAATGTGAGGAAGAAACTTCCTACCCTGGTACATCCCTCAGATGTTTATCCATTATTGCTTTTTCATGTAGACTGCGATGAATTTTCAGTAAGAAGGCCAAGGGCAATCAAAAGAGACTTCAGGGCCTTGAGATGACTGGTTAAGGTGTCAGGAGCATAACTAGTGTTCTCCTCTACCCTTCCAGTTGCAGAGGATGATGAAGGAAGAACCAGGAAGAGCCAGCAGATCAATACCTGGCTCTGACACTGGTTTCACTAGCAAAATTTGGGGGTTTTTGATCGTAAGGCAGTCTACACGACACCAGGCTTTCTGGTAACAGATGGGGTACACCTGTTTTAAGGGGGGGGAAGATCTTTGCGCAGGAATTAGCAAGGCTTACTGAAAGAGCTTTAAACTAGATTTGAAGAGCAAAAGCGATAAACCCAGGCTCAGTAGAGATAAGGCTGGGGGTGTAATGCCAATGTTTGAGGGACAAGTGTGCTAGCGAGGCACTTTGGTCTACTCCGCAATGTGCTGAGTGCATTGGAGCACATTTGAAATGTCCCTGTACTAATGTGTGCAGCACTCTAGAAATTTCAATGGAGGTAAGGAGTGGAGATCCACATGGCAGCAAAGATGCATAGGTTGTTGGTGCTTTAGAAACCACAGAAGTCTCTGAGAACAGTCACATAGAAATTAAGATTTCTTCCCTAAAAAAGATGGCAGGATCAGTAGCCCAGCTAAAGCACCAATACATGCAGCACAGGCAACAAACAGGAGGAGCTGAAAGCCTTTGTGCATCTGGAAAATTATGATATAGCTGAATTCCCCAAAATATAGTCGTATGACTCACACAACTGGAGTACTGTAGTGGATGGCTATAAACTCTTCAGAAGGGACAGGAAAGTAGGAAAGTCATTGGGACAGCCCTGTATGTTAGGGAATGTTTTGACTGTCGAGAGATTGATGATGGTGATGAAAGGGTCAAGTGTTTATGGCTAAATTCAAGTGGAAGGCCAACAAGGCAGGTATCATGGTGGGATTCAGTTATAGACAATCCAACCAGGATAAAGAGGCAGATGAAATATTCTATAAGCAATTGAGAGAAGTCCCACAATTGCTAGACCTTGTTCTCATGGCGGACTTCAACTCATCAGATGTCTGTTGGAAATACAACACAGCCGAGGGGAAACAGTCCAGGAGATTTCTGGAGTGTGTGGAAGATAACTTCCTGACACAGGCAGTGAGGGAGTCAGCTAGAGAAGGTGGCCTGCTGGACCTGTTTTATGTGAACAGAAAAAACTTGTGGGTGATGTGATGGTTGGAGATTGCCACAGGCACAGCAATAGTGGAATAACAGAGTTTTCAATTCTCAGAGAAGTAAGGAGGGGGGACAGAAGAACTGCTACCCTGGACTTCCAGAGGGCAGACTTTGGCCTGTTTAGGGGCCTGGTTGACAGAGTCCCTTGGGAAAGAGTCCTGAAGGGCAGAGGATTCCAGGAAGACTGGACATTCTTCAAGAAGGAAACCTTAAAGTTGCAGGAGCAGGTGGTTCCTATGTGCCAAAAGATGAGCCGGCAGGGAAGAAGACCGGCCTGGCTGAACAGAGAGCTTTGCCGGAACTCAGGAAAAAGAGAGAGAGTTTATGACCTTAGAAGGGACAGGCAACCCAGGAGGACTACAGGGATGTTGTGAGGTTATACAAGAAGAAAATTAACAGGGCCAAATCTCAGCTAGAAATTAATCTGGCTACTGTCATAAAAAACAATAACAATTCTTTCTATAAATACATTAGCAACAAAAGAAGGGCTAAGGAGAATTTCCATCCTCTATTAGATGTGGGGGGAAACTTAGTGACAAAGGATGAGGAAAAGTCTGAGGTACTTAATGCATTCTTTGCCTCAGCCTTTAATAGTAAGACCATTTGTTCTTGGGGTACCCAGTCCCCTAAGCTGGAAGACAGGGACAGGGAGCAGAATGAAGCCCCTATGATCCAAGGAGAAATAGTTAGCAACCTGATACACCACTTAGACACACACACATCTATGGGGCTGGATAGTATCCACCCAAGGGTACTGAGGGAGCTGGCAGAAGCTCTCACCAAACCTCTTTCAATTATCTGTCAGCATTCCTGGAAAATCGAGGAGGTCTCAGTTGACTGGAGGTCAGCAAACATGTTCCCCACCTACAACAAAATCCGGGGAACTAGAGGCCTGTCAGTCTGACCTCAGTGCCAGGGAAGGTGATGGAGCAGATCATCTTCAGTGTCATCACACGGCACATACAGGACAAACCGGTGATCAGGCTCAGTCAGCATGGGTTTGTGAAATACAGGTTCTGCTTGACTGACTTGACCTGCTTCTGTTACAAGATGACCTGCTTGGTGGATGAGGGAAAGGCTGTGTATGTTGTCTACCTACACTTCAGTAAAGCCTTTGACGCTGTTTCCCACAGCATTCTGCTGGAGAAACTGTCTGTTTGGGGCTTGGATGAGTGTATGCTTCACTGGGCGAAAACCTGGCTGGATGACCCAAAGACTTGTGGTGAATGAAGTTGAATCCAGTTGGCGGTCAGTCACAAGTGGTGCTCCCCAGGGCTCAGTATTGGCGCCAATTTTATTGAACATTTATTAATGATATGGACAAGGGAATCGAGTGCATCCCTAGTAAGTTTGCAGATGACACAAAGCTGGGCAGGAGTGTTGATTTGCTTGAGGGTGGAAAGGCTTTACCTAGGGATATGGACATGCTGCATTGACGGGCTGAGGCCAACTGCATGAAATTAAACAAGGCTAAGCACCGGATCCTGCACTTAAGTCATAACCCCATGCAACACTGCAGGCTTGGGGAACAGTGGCTGGAAAGCCACCCACCAGAAAAGGACCCAGGTTTATCTGTGAACAGCTGGATGAGTACAAGCTGGCAGAGTGCCAAGGTGGCCAAGCAGGCCAGCAACACCGTGACTTGTACCAGGAACAGTGTAGCCAGCAGGACTAGGGAACTGGTCATCCTCCTGTACTCAGCACTGGTGAGACAGCACCTTGAATACTGTGTTTAGTTTTGGGCCCCTCACTGGCCGCTTGGTGAAGGGGAGCGTATGACGAAGCCTCCTTCCTCCAGATCCAGGAGGCTTTGCACTTGTAGTCTCTCGTCCTGCTGGGGGACTTCAACCACCCTGACATCTGCTGGAAATATAGCATGGAAAGCAGTGGGCAATCCAGGAGATTCCTAGAATACATTGAGGATACCTTTGTAGCCAGGTAATTGACACCCTTATCCAAGGGGATGCAATACTATACCTGACCGTCACTAATGCAAGTGAGCTCGTCTGTGATGTTAAGATTGGAGGCACTGATCATGCATTGGTGGAGTTCACAGTCCTGAGGAATATGGGAAAGGTGAAGAGTATAGTCAGGACCCTAATGTTAGGAAAGCCACATTCTAGCTCTTCAAGGAGTTAGTCAGTAGGGCCCTCTGGGAAACAGTCCTCAGGGACAGGGGAGCAGAACAGAGGTGGCAGATCTTTCAGGACACTTTCTATAGAGCGTAGGAGTTCTTGATCCCCAGGTGTAAGAAATCAGGAAAGAAAGGGAAGAGACTGGCATGGCTGAGTCGAGACCTGCTGGTCAAACTAAAGGGAAAGAGGGAACTGCACAGGCAGAGGAAGCAGGGACAGGTGTGTTGGGAAGAGTATAGGGATTCTGCCCGTTGGTGTAGGGATGAGGTCAGGAGGGTGAAGGCACAACTGGAGCTGAACTTGGCAAGGGATGTTAAGAATAACAGGAAGGGCTTCTACAGGTATGTCAACCAGAAAAGGAAGGTTAAAGCAAGTGTACGGGCCCCGATAAACAAGAATGCCAACCTAGTATGAACAGATGAGGAGAAGGCTGACATACTCAACAAAATTTTTACCTTCACGGGCAGTCTTCACTGGCAACCTCTCTCATCACCCTTCCTGAGTTGATGGACTGCAAGTTGGGGACCAAGGGGGTAAAGACCCTCCCACTGTACAGGAAGACCTGGTTCGGGACCATCAAAGGAACCTGAAAATACCCAAGTCTATGGGACCTGATAAGACGTGCCCCAGAGTCCTGAGCCAATTGGCTGATGTCATTGCTAAGCCACTCTCCATGATATTTGAAAGGTCATGGCAGTCAGGGGAAGTCCCCAGTGACTGGAGGAAGGGAAACATTGTGCCCATTTTTAAAAAGGGTAGGAAGGAGGACCCTGGGAACTGCCGACCTGTCAGCCTCACCTCTGTGCCTGGTGAGATCATGGAACAGATCCTCCTAGAAGCTACACTAAGTCCCATTGAGAATAAGGAGGTGATTCAAGACAGCCACCATGGCTTCACCAAGGGCAAGTCCTGCCTGACCAACCTAGTGGCTTTCTAGGATGATGTGACTGTATCAGCGGACAAGGGAAGAGCTATGTATGTGATCTATCTGGGCTTCTGTAAAGCCTTTGACATGGTCCCTCAAAACATCCTCCTCTCTAAATTGGGGAGATACTGATTTGATGGGTGGACTATTTGGTGGTTAAGGAATTGGTTGGATGATTCCAGCCAGACCATAGTGGTCAATGGCTCGATGTCCGAATGGACGTCTGTAACAAGTGGTGTCCTTCAAGAGTCCCTATTGGGACTGGTGCTGTTTAACATTTTCATCAATGACTTAGCTAGGCCGAGTGCACCCTCAGCAAGTTTGCAGATGACCCCAAGATGAGTTATGCAGCTGTCACACCAGAAGGACAGGATGTGATCCAGAGGGACCTGGACAAGCTGGAGAAGTGGGCCTGTGTGAACCTCATGACCAACAAGGCCAAGTGCAAGGTCCTGCATCTGGACTGGGGCAACCCCCGCTATCAATACAGACTGGGGGATGAAGGGATGGAAAGCAGCCCTGCTGAGAAGGACTTGCGGGTACTGGTGGATTAAAAGCTCAATATGAGCCAACAATGTGAGCTCACTGCTTAGAAGGCCAACCATATCCTGGGCTGCATCAAAAGGTGAGTGGCCAGCAGGTGGAGGGAGTTAATTCTGCCCCTTTACTCTGCTCTGGTGAGATCCTACCTGGAGTCCTGCATCCAGCTCTGGAGACCCCATGACAAGAAAGACATGGACCTGTTGGAGTGGGTCCAGAGGAGGGCCACAAAGGTGATCCGAGGGCTGGAGCACCTCTTCTATAAGGAAAGGCTGAGATACTTGGGCTTGTTCAGCCTGGAGAAGAGAAGGGTCTGGGGTGACCGTATGGCAGCCTTTCAGTGCCTGAAGGGGGCCTATAGGAAAGATGGAGAATATATTTTTAGCAGGGCTTGTTGCGATAGGACAAGGAGTAATGGCTTTAAACTATGGGGGAGTAGATTTAGACTGGATATAAATACTTTATTTTTTTACCATGAGTGTGGTGAAACACTGGACCAGGTTGCCCAGAGCGGTAGTGGAGGCCTCATCCCTGGAAACATTCAGTGCCTGGTTGGATGGCACTCTGAGCATCCTGATCTAACAGAAGATGTTCCAGCTTACTGCAGGAGGTTTGGTCTAGATGGCTTCTGAAAGTCCCTTCCAACACAAAGCATTCTGTGTTTCTATGATTCTACAAGAAACACACTGAGGTGCTGAAATGCATCCAAAGAAGAGCACCGAAGCTAGTGAAAGGTCCAGAGCACAAGTCTTATGAGGAGTGGCGGAGTGAACTGGGATTGTTTAGTCTGGTGAAAAACAGGCTCAGGGGACACCTTATTGCTCTCTACAACAACCTGAGACAGCGATGCAGTGAGGTGCATGTTGATCTCTTTTCCGAAGTAACAAGTAATAGGATGAGAACAAATGACCTCAAATTGTGTCAGGGGAGGTTTAGATTGGATATTAGGAAAATTTTCGTCAACCAAAGGGTCATCAAGCATTGGAACAGTCTGCTCAGTGAAGTGGTGGAGTCACCATCCCTGGAAGCATTTAAAAAACATGTAGATGTGGTGCCTTGGGACACGTTTTGTTGGTGGACTTGGAAGTGTTAGATTTATGGTTGGACTTGATGATCTCAAAGGTCCTTTCCAACCTAAATGATTCTATGATTCTCTGTGTGTGTCTATGTGTTTATGCATGTATATACCCAGTCAGTTAAAATTTCTACATCTATTCTGAAAAATTATTTAAAATTATCTTTTCACAAATATATAGTAGCTAAAATAGTTTTTCATAAATTTTAAAAAAATCCATTAATTTTAATGTTCACAAATACATGCAGACTTTCTGAAGAATTTTCCAGTTATTCGTCCCAGTCTCCCTGACTTCCTTGGTATCCAAGCAGTTGTTTCTATGAAAATTTTGGTAGTCATAGCCTCATTTTATTTTTTTTGTTATCCGTCTGTGTTCCTCTCTGTAATGTTTATCCTAGTCACAGATACTCTCTTCCCCACCACATCTCTGTCACATAGACCTCATTCTCAGTCTCCCCTAGAGCACACAAGCATCCAAGGTAATGAGTCTCTTTAGGAAGTGACTATTAGCTTTGTTTATGGGCTGTTGAATCTGGAGAGCTTTTTCACATCTCTATCTTGAAATAATAAAGTTTTGCTGTTCAGGTGACCCTACTATGTTTTGAAGACCTGCTCAGGAACTCTTTCTGTCCAGTCTAAATCTGCTGTGTTCATGGCTGATACATGAAGCACAGTGGTCTTATTGGTGATCTAATTCATGTACTCAGCAGTCTTACGACTTATGGCCTTAAAACCTTCAGAAAGCACTTTAAGAAGATTTAAAAAGACAGTCAGCCTGTTGATCATGACACTTAGGAACAATGGGTTCCACCAGAAAATAGAGATACTTTCAAACAGCTCTGCAAAACTTGAAAAAAAAAGGTCTTATTTCCACCGCGTGATAGAAGAATGAAAAAGGCTGGTATATCTGTTGGTCTGAGAAAATGCCATATTGTCATAAGCATGTAAGAGTTCCTCTTCTTCCTTTAAGACACTTAGGCACTGATCATTGAAGATACCCTGTTCTGCCAGTGATTCTTGGCAGATATGGCAGGCTGTTTACTACTTCTAGAGAGCTAAAATTCCTCATAATTTCTCTAAAATCAGTGTATAGCCAACAGCATAAGACATACACAAGTCAAAGTAAATAAACACATCACTTGAGCTACTGAGCATGTGATTTACACCTTCAGCAGCTGACCAGTAGCATACACTTTAACATTTGACTGAAATATCTCAAAAGGATTACTCCACATTTTCGCTGGGAATATTTCCAAATATTTCAAAACTATTTCCAAAAAATACAACTTTTCCAATGAAATAATGTAATAGAATATGGAAAATAAACAATTTTGCAACGTAGGAGGAAAACTGCACATAACTAACCGATGTTTGGCTTTTTTTCTCCAAAAGAGAGTAAAATAGTTCAAAATATAATCTCATGTAAACTTACGGATAAATAACTACCTGAAAAAGATTTTAATGACAAATTCTGTGCCAGATACAATTAGTACTATCATCTGAATTGTAAATTGCTGAATAGAAGAGTTTAAGGAATTATTTTTTAGTTTTCATATGGTAAAATTTCCTTTTTTTTAGCTCCGTTATTGATTCACTATTCAACAGGTGTACTCATTTATTGATTTTGTCCCCAACTGGGATTAAAGTTTCAGAAAGGGACTACCATTTCAAAGACATTGTTTGTAATTTTAAAAATATTTTATAATTTTTTCAATATTCTTTTTTTTTTACATGGGATTATAGGTAAAATATTGAGTAAAAAAATGGTGGCAAAATAAAAAGAAATAATAAATACCTGTTCTAGTGGAAGGTGTCTCTTGGAACTAGATGATCTTTAAGGTCTCTTCCAACCCAAGTCATTCTATGATTCTATGATTCGACTGAGTTCTTCTCTGACGTGATGTAAAGATGAAGAAATCTTACATGTTTAAGTTGATAGTTAAATACTGATTTTATATTACTGGAAATTGAATTGACCAGTTTGGCCCAATGACTCTACTTACAAGAGATTTATGTTCTTATTACATGCTATACTTGAACTTTGTAGTGAAAGAAAAAAAAAACCAACAGTATGAAAGAAAGCAAGGACTATGACGAATAGCATGCAAGGAAAATAAAATAAGAGTTTTTGAAAAATAGAGAAAATAAAAACAAAACAGGAGTTTGAAGTCTTCACGTTTTGCACTTAATCCACAGACTTACTTGTCTATTACATTTAAATTGCTTGAATTTCCAGGAAATCTTCCCTGATAGCCAAAAACTTTCTTTTATTAGTATTAAGTTGATACATTGGCTCTTTGTAAGATACTGTCTCTCCCACATATAAAGGAACCAATCCTAAACCATAGATTGATATTGATTTAATTACTTTAGAGATACTTTTATTTGTGGGTAATTTTCTTGCTATGTGGGTAATTTTTAGCTGTTTGTATAGTTGGAAGCCATCAGAAAAATCCTAACTCCATATTAAACATATAGCTGGCAATATTGCCTGTCATTTAGTTGTAGCAACAGAGTTTCATCAAGAAGATATCATTAGTGTTTGAATGGCTTTTATATTTCACCTCCAGAACACGTTTTGGAAGCTTCCAAAAAGGTCGAAAAACAAAATTAAATAGAGTTTTTACATGGGTACTAAATGAACTAAGCAAATATGAATGCTCTGTTATCTCTAATAAGGTGTTTTGAGAGCCTGGGGTACTATGTAGTGAATGCAGTGGAGACAGTCACCAGGTTTGTGAGGTCGCCCTAAATCACCTCTCCTTTTGCCAGTTCTGAAGACAGAATACCGGAGGTGAAAGACCATTGGCATGTAGGGCATGTAGTAGGATACTTCTTATGTCCTTAAGCCATAAGGGTCCTCAAACCAAAGTAAAGATGACCAAGCTGAGAATGTTTGGGAGAAGATACTCAGGAGGCAAAAAGCTACTTAACTTTTGGAGCAGCTAATCCTGGAAACCTGATGAGAAAGTCGTAACGAATAGTCAGTATAGATACACCATGGGCAAGTCATGCTTGACTAACTTAATAAACTGAAAGCCTTTGACACTGTCTCCCATAAGATCCTCAATGGACAAGTGGTTGATGTATGGACTGGATAAGCAGACAATGAGGTGGACTGAAAACTGGATGAATGTCTGGGTCCAGAGAGTGATGATCAGTGGAACAAAGCCTAGTTGGAAGCTGGTAACTATCAGTGTACCCTGTTGGTCAGTACTGGGTCCAGTCCTGTTTATCATCTTCATTAATGATCTATATGAAGGGGCTGAGTGCACCTCCAGCAAGTTAGCTGATGACACAAAAATGGGACAACTGCCTGATGATCCAGAGTGTTGTGCTGTCACCCAGAGGGACCTCAACAGGCTGGAGAAATGTATGGATTGGAACCACATGAAGGTCAGCAAAAAGAAATTCAAAGTTCTGCACCTAGGGAGGAACAACCCCATGTACCAATGTATCCTGGGAGTTGTCAGCTGGAAAGCTGTTTGGCAGAAAAAGCCCTGGATGTTCTAGTAAACACCAGCTTGACCAGAAGCCAGCACCATGCCCTTGCTGCAAAGCATGAAAATGGTATCCTGGGCTGCATTAGGCAAAGGGTTGCCAGCAGGTCAGAAACTAGGAGTTTTTTAGAAATTTCTCACTTGTCTCTACAGCATATGATATGGTCTACTTCTGAGAATAGATATTTTTTTCTAATGAAGCACAAGACCAGTAGACATTAACAAGACATCAAATCTCTTTTTTTTCTTCCTATTTAATGGAGAATTCTTGGTTTGCCTGTTTTACATAGCAGTATGAATTTTTGTAGGATGTTAGTGGAAATGTGTTGTGAGTCAAAGTATAGAAAAGAGCATCTGTGAACCTTTCTGGATTTCTATGACATTACAAATTGACTGTGACTGCAAGAGATGAGATTAAAAGTAAATTGAACTAAATGAAAACCCCAGTTCTTCATTTTTGTTTTCACTTTCTGTTGAAATACCAAATCTTGAGACACTATGAAGCTAGAATAAAAAGAAGCAATATGTCCATGTTTTCAGAAGGCCTGAGACACTTAAACTTGTGCTGGGACGCATTTATTTGTCTTCCTGATTGAACAATATATGATTATTAGAGGAGGGGTGAAGGATAAAACCACTTGCCAAGGAAGGTATTTTAGATCCTTAAAATACCATCTTTGACTATAACAGATGGTTTTGGATACCATCCCTGAAAAAAGAAACCAAAAAAAAAAGAACCGAACAAAAAACAGCACAACCCCACACTATCAGTGTCAACCTGTTCCATCCCCCCACCCCCAAAAAAAGCCACCTAATTTCTCTTTGGTGAAATATGAAGTTTTTCCATGTCAAGTATTTGTTCTTAGCATGCATAAGCAAGAGATAACAAATATGTCTGTGAGGAGATTTTAGTAGTATCTGAAGATAATAAGGAACATCCAGAAAGAAATCAAGAAAGAATCTTCAGCAAAATACAGGATTTTTCCTACTTACCTGGTCACTGTTAAAGCTCACAAAGAACATTTACAGCTTATTTCTGAAGTTGTATAAATAGTTGAAAGAGGCAGAGGAAGGCACAGCAGATCAATTTGAAAAACTAAAATACTACATTTGTTTCAGTTTGGCCCAAAATAAATTTATCTCTTTTTTTTCCTGATAAAATAAAAATCCCTACAATACTTTTTTGATGAAATCAAAAGTTCTATTTTATATATTTATTAAAATAAAATTATAATGTATATAATGAGCGTGAATTAATTTCTATTTTGCAAGAATAGGATGGAGAGTTCAAACTTTCATGACTGTCCATTTTAGGGAGAGAGAGGTTCAAAACTGATTGATGAATGAGAGATGAATCTTTGTGTTATGGAGTACCTGAACTCTCATATTCTAATTAATTTATTAATGCCTCACCCTTCCGGAATTACTCAGTTTAACTTGTAGCAGTGACAATAGCTTAATGCTTCTTTTCTCTTCATATTAAACAAAAAAACAAATAAACATAAACCAGAAGGAATAAAGTTCAGAGAGACAAGACTGATATACTTCATCAAAAAATGTGAGAGTTCAAATACACAGGATATCTGCAATGAAAAAAATAGGAAATGCAAGAGCAAAAATGAAGAAAATAGAATTTACTGACTGTATCAACGTCTTGAATTCTCTGTCCTGTAACTTATGTCTCTTTTTTCATTTCATTTGAGAGTCTTTCCTTTTTTACCCTTCAGTCTGAGTTTCTGATCTTCAACAGCTGGAGGCCTGAGAGAATCTTTACCTCTAATTAAAGACCTTCGTTCATAAATAAAGAAAGCATGAAACATGTAATAAAACATTATTTGGAAAGGAAAGGGGTTAAATGTATGGGTTTTCCTTTTTTTTTCAGAAAACGAACAAATGAAATCCCTTTGGTTTTAATAGCAATACAAAGCAATTGCTTGTAAATATAAAGAAAATTCACGTATTTCAGAATAGTATTCATGTAAATTACCTCCTGTGTGACAGCAGTGTGTTGCATGTGTGTAAAATAATGGCTCATTTGGAAGCTTTTTGGCCCATCAGCATCAGGCCAGCATTTAAGTGTAATAAAATACAGTAAAAATGTTTGTGGCACCTTTTTTATATTCTCACTTCTACCACTACATAGGTGGAAATGTATTTTCTGCACTACAATAGCTGAGATTTTGCAGCAATGATAACGTGAAAGTCAAATATTAACTGAAGCAGTGCTCTTTTATTCCTTGATCAGGAGCACAATTATAGAGGAGAAATTAAGAAAACAGCTTTATTGAAAATCTAGGATAACTACAGTCTCTGACAATTTTGAAACTCCAGAGATAAAGAGGACTCTGAAGAACATTTTATGCAGTATATGCCAGCGGTGGGCTGTGACAACGGGGCCAGACTCTTTTCAGTGGTGCCCAGTGACAGGACAAGGGGCAACAGGCACAAACTGAAGCACAGGAAGTTCCAGCTGAACATGAGGAAGAACTTCTTCCCTCTGAGGGTGACGGAGCACTGAAACAAGCTGCCCAGGGAGGTTGTGGAGTCTCCTTCTCTGGAGACATTCAAGACCCACCTGGACAAGATCCTGTGCAGCCTGCTGTAGGTGACCCTGCTCTGGCAGGGGGATTGGACTAGATGACCCACAGAGGTCCCTTCCAACCCCTTCCATTCTGTGATTCTGTGATTCTGTGAATCAGGAATGTATTGGAAAGGTAATAATGATAATATTATTAAAGTCACAGAAAAACATTTGCTTAAAAATGTAATTTGCAACTCTTTCAAAATTTGAGAATAAATTATGTATCTCTCTAAGATAGATAAATTCAGTGAGAAAGAGAGACAGAAATGTGTTACAGAGGGCAGTTAGCATTTCCCAAGCAAAAAAGACCACCCATTCAAAGCCAAAAGTTGCACTCTAGCTTTGATAAAATGGATTAATTTGAAATTAGAGAGAAATCAACATGAAAAAGACTGTCAAGCAAGCAAAGTCCACAAACAGCTCACAAATACTAAGAAATGACAGATACTAATGCAATCATCCCAAACATGATAATACTCATTATTTAGAAATAAAATACAAGCATTCTGAAACACAATATTAGCATAAGAGTTTATTAGATTGTTTTGAGACATTTGCAAAGCCCAACAATCTCATAGCACAGCAGTCCAATTAGATCAGAGGAATTTTTCATTAGAACAAAGAGCAATACTACAGGCAAAAGATAAATGTGCTACTGACCAGAAAGTAAATAAAGTATTGTTAATTTTAAGGTAGAAATCTAAGGGGAAAATTAGTTTTTCAACCACCAGTGATAGATAAACTGGGGGGAAAAAAAGGACAAAAAAAGGGAAAGATCAGAACTGACAATTATGAGTTTAATTTAATTAAAGGAATATATGAGTTATATATATGAGTAAATTTGTGTGTGCAACTTGTAATGTGCCAGTATTGGATGATTTTTCATACTGAAAGAAATTTTGTTGAAATGAAAAGATTTAATACACTGTGCCTAATCAAGAGTAAAATCACTACAAAGAATCAGGTACCATCACACCTGAGGAACTGTCTGAATAGATCCTCTAAATATTGAGAAATAGGGCAATCTAGAAGAATAGTGAAGAAGGCTAAATGTCTCCCATTTCATAACCTTGCCACAGTCCCTCTGTGCAAGGTTTGAATGAGAATATTGCTCTGGAAATCACTGTGTATTGAACTACTAGAATGCATATAGTTTTTGGCCATTGTAGGAAAAATTGTCAGAATTGAGATATTTTTGACAGAACTATCAGCTTGTAAACAAAAAAACCCAAAAGAATTAAGTATGTTTGTTAAAAATTTCTTCTGTTTTTGAAGATGATATGTTTAGGAGGTTGTGGCTGGTGCCAAATATATATATATTTTATGCTTTGTACATCACCAGGGTTATGCTACCTGCCCTCAGAAAAACAGAGGATATATTTGTGCATATTCAACTGCCCCTTTGGGAAACACTGTTTCTCAGACTGCCATTTGGGCTGCGTTCAGTACACAAAGTGTTTTACCAAAAAATGCAACACATTTTTGATGTCATGTTGGTTACTGACGTCTACACAGATGACATTTTGATCTAGGGAAAAGAGAGTAGAAGAGGATGATCAGAGACTCTAAGCAGCACTTGAAAACAAAAAAACACAAAGCAAAAGAAAGGAAAATTTTAATTGTGGGAAAAATAAAATAACATAAAAGGAAGAGAAATTAACAGAATAAACCTACAGATGTAAAACAACAAACTGCAGCTGCCAAAACAGTTGATTCAAAAAACAGGGAAGAAATAAAAAGGTGCTTTGGGCTGTGAAGTATAGGAGGAAATTTGTGTTCAACCAAGTTGCTCCAGAAAAAAAAGGAGTACTGAGGTGTCATAGGCTATCATAGTTTTTACAAGAAATCTGGTAACAAAAGAAATTTAAAGGGCTCTAACAGTGGTGTGCTATGATGAAACTACTTCCAAAACTAATTTTTCCACTGATACGTCCAAGAAATGAAATAGTACAGTCAAAACTAGTGGACTTCCTGTCAAAGCCCGAAAATGACATGAATCTTTCACACAACACGCCTAGCAGCATAAGCAAATTCCAGAATAAATTGAACATTGATATTTACTTCAGATGCTAGACTGACATTAAATTTAGTAACTTAATTTTGTTCAATTTAATAATTGAATGTAATGAAGTTTAATACAAAACAGTGTTTATTGTTAATTTATTACAGTCAGCTTTATCAAGAAATGTTGGGAATTGTATTCTGCACAAAGTTTTCTAACGAGCTTTTGGGAATCAGCCAACACAGATAGGTAAGTACAGGTTATGCAAGGGGGATCAGCTGTAACACAGGCAACCAATGAAGCAGGCCTTTATCCGTCTCTTTGACATTGAGTGATTAGTGAACAAGAGGACATCCAAACTTACTACATTGCTTGCCTCTACCACAGAATCATTTTTATTAATTTCATTGCATTGGAAAACAGCTGACATTCAGTCTGGCTGGGAGAACTAAGATATTCCTGAACTGACTTGAACAATCTTTCTTTTTGACAGCTGGCTTGCCATGAATGAAGCTGAGTAATCAGCCACTCATGTTTGAAATAGAAGCTGTACACCTGAAACACGCCTTGAACTTGTGTTTCAGATAGGTTTGAAGTTATGAGTATGTTAAGATTTTACTTAATTTTAGAGACACTTCTCAAATCTTGATTGAATACTGAACTTTGTACTATCAATTACATTGAAGGAGATATATTTATAACATTTTCTTGCTGATAATGGAAGCTGTTCAACTATTTTCATTTGCATTTTCTTGAGAACAACTTCTCCTCTGGACCACATGCATGTCAGCATTACCTTCCTTGTGATCACCTTACCTTGGGAGTTTAGGTTTTATTATTTTGGGAGACGGAGCTAACAGCATTTCCTTGACAGTGTTTATATTGCTGAAGCTGCCAGCTACTAACATTACCAATTATTCTAGTCATTTGTGCAAAGTGTGAGCTCTGAACTGACTCTAAGGGGCCACAAACTGTAAGTGTTATTATTTTTTTAAAACAAGACTTTTTTCAACAGACTTTCTTTAGCTTAGAGTGAGTTATGTCTGCAGTCCAATATATGCTTGGTCTGCAAACTGAAAAGATTTGAAAACTATTTGACTTTCTACATGATTTAGCAACAAAGGAGAAATTGAACTATCTTTGCAGAACTGCACCTTACCTCTGGCATAATCTGTGTGGGGCTGCCTTTTCCTTATTATTCTGAAATTTTTATTTAATAATTATAACATGTCTTTTAGATTATTTTATTTTAGAAGACACTGTAAAAAGCATACCCAGACAAAAAAATATTACACTTTTTATTCATATTTTTACAGTCTAGTTGCTACATCTGACACAAACCAGTCATCCACCAGTCATCATCATAAAATCAGTGAAAGTTTTTTAAATTCTGTAATTGCCACCAAAAGGAACATCTCCATCATAGGTAATAAGTTATGGAAATCAATGAAATCTTCATGAGTGTTCTTGTCAGAATCCAAACTCAAAGGTGTAAAATCTGTTACTGTGTTGCAAAAGTTTCTTCTTAGGCCTATAATGTCACTATCATGACTTTTTATTAGATACTTTCCTCCAAATTTGTTATTTTACTTTAAATAAATGGATTTATGACTGTGTCTTCTTTCAATCCAACTAGTTTTCATATTTCAGTTGGAAATAAAACATACAAAAAATTGTAGCAGCCGTTTCTAGTTAAGAGCACTGTGGCACAGTATCTATCTGTTTTATTTATTTGCTGTAAGTTTACTGTGTGAATTCTGTAAATGTTAGTAAAAAGGTGACAAGAAGAGAGACATGTGGTTGTTTGCTTGTTCTGACAGACTCACTCTGCATCATGTGGAATGCCAGAAGAGAGCAGAAATATTTCTTCCCCCAATGGCATCTGAGTGTGCTCAGCCAGGAGGTGGTTCTGGATTTGAGGGTAGGACAGGTAGGAGGGTAGGGAGAGAGAGAGAAAGAGGCAGAGAGGGGTTGCAAATAGGAAAGCTGACAAAAAAATAGAGGAAAGGGTTTAATCTGAAGAAGTGCAGACATCTGTGTATAGAACTAATCATGAAGACTCCTTTTATGATCAAAGGAAATAAATTAATCCAAATGTCCCAAAGCAGACTTCAAAATATTTTTATGATTTACTCTATAAACATCCCTTTCTTTCCTTTGACTGAATATAGAGCTTAGGGTGACTAATTGGGATATATACAGGACTTTATAGATGCATACTGTTAGGTGATACGACTACCAGTCTGAGATGCCTAAGAACAGAAGAAAGCAGATACACTGTCAAATCTGATGTGACAAAATTATCTTCTCAGAGACCAAGAGGAGATCGTGTAGAGTTTGTTGCTTAAAGAATGCACATATTTCACTTAGAGAAAAAGACTGCAGGGAAAAGTCTCACATGTAAAGATCTAATGAGTATAAGGGAAACTGATTGTCAGCCACTTTCTTTTCTTAATCTGACTCACCTAAAGGATTTTTTAAAAATATTTAAATTTTACTTCTTTGTTTTTTTAATGTTCTAGTAGAATAAAACATTAAATATACAAAATGCTTTAGGAAATTTTCAGGAACATTTTGAACCTGTTCAGTGTAATAAACTTGTAACACTAGTTCTTCTTTATCTAGCTACTATGTCATATAGTATTATCTTTTTTTTTTCCCAGACATTGTTGAAAACTGATTATGTTACTACATACTTTGTGGTCTTTGAAAAACATCGGTTGCTTTAGGTGACAAGAGGATACTTGATAGCTTTCAGATATGTATCTAGCCTTTTCCAATTTGAAAATCCATATCAAGTATATGTTTTGTCTATGTACTTTTTCTGAAGTAGTTTAGCATGAAAGTCTGCAGAGCAATAGTAATAAAGTATTCCCTCCCTAGTTTCAAAATAATGCTAAATAATGGTACTCTATCAAACATCAAACTAGAGCATCCAATATTGCAATAATGACCTGTCTGATGAAATAGAAAGCATGACTATTACTCCAGATGACATGAAACAGGGATGGACAGTTAGGATGCTGAAAGACAGGATTAGAATTTCAAATTATTTCCACAAATTTGAGAAATGGACTGGAAAATAGAGATAAGTAAGGACATGTACCTTTTCATAAGCTTAGACCATTGATTACGTAGTTAGCAAAAAGAGGCAAACATTCTAAGGCATTTATTAGGAAGTATGAACAGTGTTTTATCATGTAAAACATTAGGACTGAAACTTCACCCATTTTGAGCACTGCATTTGAAGAAAGATATGAAGATGGAACAACCCCAAAAATAAGTACAGGAATGATCTAGTAAACACAAGGTAACAAAAAAGATTGAAAGAACAGGCATCATTTTTCCTAGAAAACTAAGGAAGGATGTGATAAAACATATTCATGTTCATAGGATGATGACATGGAAAGGAAGGGAATAATCTGTTTCTCAAGTGCAGGATTTTAAAAAAAAAAAAGAAGATAAAGGCTGAAATTACTGCAAGAAAGAGTTTGGTTAGACACAACTTTGTAATGTTAATAATAGCGATAATCCTACTTCACATGCAGCTGCAACAACTTGAGGTTATAGAAACAGGCCTGATTAATTGTGTGGTTCTCTGTTGTATGTGTGCTGTATAATTAATAATTAGAGTTTTTATTGAGTGAATAAATTATTCTAGTGGCCAAAGCTTAGCCATCAACCACCATTTTCTCCTGAAAGATCTTTATTTTTAATTATTTTACTGGGGGATGCATTTTCAATACTGTCATAGAATCATAGAAACATAGAATGATTTGGGTTAGAAGAGACCCTTAAAGGTCATCTAGCCCAAGTCCCCTGCAATGAGCAGGGACATCTTCAACTAGACCAGGTTGCTCAGAGCCCAGTCCAACCTGACCTTGAAGGTTTCCAGGGATGGTGCATCTACCACCTCTCTGCGAAACCTGTTCCAGTGTTTCGCAACCCTCATTGTAAAATATTTCTTCGTTATATGCAGTCTAAATCTATCTTCCCTTAATTTGAAGCCATTGCTCCTTGTCCTGTCAAAACAGGCCTTGCTAAAAAGATTTTCCCCATCTTTCCTATAGGCCCACTTCAGGTACTGAAAGGCTGCAATAAGGTCTCCCCGCAGCCTTCTCTTCTCCAGGCTGAACAAGCCCAACTCTCTCTGTCTGTCCTCATAGGAGAGATGTTCCAGCCCTCTGATATTTTTTGTAGTCCTCCTCTGGACCTGCTGCAACAGGTCCATGTCCTTCTTGTGCAGAGAGATCCAGAGCTGGAATTAGTAATTCAAAATTATTGGCAATTTTGAATGTTTCAATTCTGAGTACCAAAATTCAGATGTTTTAGGGGAGTCTTAGTTTTTCATTATGCTCTGTGTATATTTCCTAAAACTTTGAAACCTTTAAGGCTTGCAAATTTGGCTTCTAAAAATTTACATACCAAAATCACTGTTGCAACAATCAGCAGAGTTCTCTAAAGCTGCTGAGGACAGACAATCCCAAAATACAGCTCTTCAGCCAATTTACTTTTATGTTCAAATGATAATTTTAGTGTGAACGTGCCTGTGGAAGCTGTAGAGTTTTCCTCAGTGGGGATCTTTAAAGTTTGAAGAAACTTCCATCAGCAGTGATGAATTGTCTGGTGTTTAAAAGCTGGGTTCGTTCTTTGAGTTTGCTCTAATTAGTCTATTTATTATAAAATTGTCTAAAACACGAGGGAAAGATGAAACAGAAGAGTCTGTATATGAGATATTTGGTGTACGGTACACTGTTTATATATGGTAAGTTGCAAAAAGACTAGCGATGACTGTGGGATCATCTTCTGTACAGAAAGGAGTTATTCAAGGCCAGGGGAATGGGAGAGAAGCCAACACAGAAGTATAAAATATTTGTGCTTAGAGAAAGGCTTGGACGGTCAGCAGTTTCATGAGTAGGAGAGGGAAAGAGTAAGTCTGTTTGAAGAAAAGGAGAACGAGATCTTCAGACAGTTGTGCACAATTTGTCTTTACAAACTAGGTCAAAGATCTTCTTGAGAAAGACAAAACAGAAATCAGAGGCAATGATGAGAAACATCTTTACCAGATCCTAAGTATCAAATGTCATCCGATAGCTTGGGGGTTCAAGACTTAAAGCAAAGGAGATGATCAGAGACTCTTCTTCTGCATAGAAGGATTAACACCCGAATTGTGATAACAGATTGCGTAGAGGTTATATTCAACACCTTTGTATTACATAATCCTATTTTTTCTATTTTATTGGAAGGAATTTTATCTTTTCATTTTCACATTCATTCTCATATGTGGTTCCCCCTGCCTTTGTTTCTGTGTTTACTGTTTACCCTCCTGAACTTTTTTCTTAAATTTCATCTGTTTGACTTATTTTTTTCTCTCATAGGCAGTCTTATGATTTTGGTGTTCTACCTCTTCAGGTCTCACTTTTGCTTTCAATATTTTTATTTCCTTGGCCTTTTTCTAAAGATTCTTTAAGAATCTGTTTCTCCTGTCTCCTCATCCTTTATTTCTCATACTCAGTCTGATGATCACAGCTATGCGTTTTATTATCTTACTTACATAATACACTCCACTTTGCTCTCTGCCTGTTGTGTTTTCCACTCACCCTTCTGTTTCAATCATCCTTTTTCCTCAAATATTTGTCCTCAGTTTTGTTACCTCAGTCATTGTTTTATTTGTTGCTTGCATTTCAGGATTTTATTTCTATTGCTGCCATATCTACTTTTCACCCCAGAAGGATTTTTCTCTTTCATATTCTTCCTTAAGACTCCTTTATATTTAATATCTATAAAAAAAAATCAATCAATCTGTAGTGGTAAGTTGAGACCACGGAAATTTATGTCTCTATGTACTTAAACAGAAAAAACAGGGCATTTGAAGTCATACCATCTAGATGCCACAGGTAAGCATGCATACTTTACATACTCTGAGAGACCTCTGGGTTTTTTTTTTCTTATTCTAGAAACTGACACATTCATTGAAATGAAATTACACATTCTTTTGTAGAGGGATCATAAAAGATCATGATCTGTCCTGTGCTCACTCACAGTTGCTATTTTTGCTCCAGCTCATATAGCTAACACAGTAGGACAGAAAGTAATTCAAGTGGAGGCATGAGCACCTGCTAGTTAGTCTAGTGCAGCTGCTTAGAACTCAGTCTCTCAAAAGCTTTAATTATAAAAAATACTAAAAACATAAGTGACTCACAAAATCATGGGAGCTTACTTGGTATGTCTGATTCAGAAAATTCTTGGCACAGAAAATGCCAAATCCAACCTGTGTTTTAATTTTAGAATACAATTTGGGTTTAGATCAGAAAAACCCTTCTCAAAAATCACCCACAGAGTGAATACTACTGTGAATCCTCCACAACTACTCCCAGCCAACAAAGAAATGAAGAACTCTGGAGCATTGTTTTAGATTACTGAACTTCAATTTCTCACACCTCCTTCACATACAGCTGGGGTGGCTTGAAGAGTTAGTAATAGGCTTGATTAATTGCTTGGCTTTTTGATGCAGGAATTCATAATATATAATTAGAGCTTTCACTGAAGTGGGTAAATTATTTCAAATCTAAGATAAATAAGGGATGCTTTCACTTCAAAGATTTCTCACCAACAGCCATTTCCCTCTGGAAGATCTTTTTCATTGGGGCAGACATTTTCTAATTCAACGATATCAGATTATACAGTTCAAAGTAACAAGTAAATTTTTATGCTTCAGTTTTATGTACCCAACTTGAGACACTTTATAGACAGTCCTGATTTTCTGGTGTGCTAAGGTCCTGTTTGTGAAAAACTATCCTAGGCAGGGCACCAAAAGCTGAACACTAAAATCACACAGATGAAAATAAGAGATATCTTCAGAACTGTCAACAGGGAACAAAGTGGATTTGATACTTTCACAGAAACACAAAGTGGTTGAAGTTGGAAGACACCTCTGGAGGTCATCTGGTCCAGCCCCTCTGTTCATGCAGGGCCACTTAGAGCTGGTTGTGCAGGACCACATCCAGCTGGCTTTTCGGTATTTCCAAGGTGGGGGAATCCACAACTTCCCTGAGCAACCTATGCCAGTGCTCAGTCACCCTGACAAGAAAAGTGTGTTTCCTGATATTCAGACAGAGTCTCCTGTGTTTCATTGCCCATTGCCTCTGGTCCTGTCACTAGGAATCACAGAAAAGTCTGGCTCCATCCTCTTTGCACCCTCCTTGCAGGTATTTATATGCATTGATGAGATCCTCACTGAGCCTTCTGTTTTCCAGGTTAAACAGTCACAGCCCTGTCAGCCTTTCTTCGTGTATCAGATACTTCAGACTCTGAATCATCTTGATGGGCCTTCATTGGAGTCTCTCCAGGAAGCCCATGTCTCTCTTGTGTTGAGAAGTCCAGGACTGGACACCGTACTCCAGGTATGGCCTCACCAGTGCTGAGTAGAGGGGAAGAATGACCTCCCTCAACCTGCTGACAACACTTTGCCTAATGCAGCCCAGGATAACATCAGCCTTGGTATTAACCACACTGGAGCAGGTGGATATTTCTTGAAGGAACTATGGCTCTTGGGAAGGACCCATGCTGGAGCACTGGGAAATTGTGAGGAAGATGGAGAGAAAAAGAAACTGACTCCAGTTCAATTATGAACTGACTACAGCCCTCTGGTTCGTATGCTCCTTCCACTATTTTGTGGCAGCAGGGGGCAGAGGAGCTGGGAATGAAAGAGTGAAGTTGAGCTTGAGGAAAAAGGAGGGGAGGGGGAGAGAGAAGGTGGTGTTTTAATTTTTCTTTGTTTCTCACCACTTCAAAAGGTAATAAAAGAAATCATTTTCCCCAGGTGGAGTCTGTTTTGCCAGCGGTGGTAGTTGATATGCAATCTTTCCATCTTTATCTCAATCCATGAAGTTTTTTACTGTGTTTTGTTCTTTGAGGGCAAGTGAGAGAGAAGCTTGGTGTGCTTCTGGCAAACAAAGTCTACCCAGTACATTTTTAAATTACATTTAATCTCTATTTATTCTTAGGAAATAAATAATTTATTAAAAAACAAAAAATTACTCTAGTTGAGCAATTAATTATTAATAATAAAATAAATTAGTAATAATTAAATAAATTAAAAAGTAATTTACTAAACCAGGAAAAATATTTAAATAATTACTCATTTAAAAATATTTGGCTTTCATATGTTCTATGTATTAAGGTCAGGAAAATGAAAGATTGTATTGGGTGACTAAGTAGCAGGTGGGTGAGAGAAATTACCATTTTCAATATCATTCAAGACAAGTTAGCCCTAAATTCCCATCTTCACTGAGTTCAGTCACAAATACGTGTTTCTTGGTACTTCTTACTGATTACCTTTATGTTATGGGTTCGCACGGCAAGGTTTCGGTAGTGGGGGGGCTATAGGGGTGGCTTCTGTGAGCAGCTGTGAGAACCTTCCCCCATATCTGATAAACCCAGTGCCAGCCGGCTCTAAGACGGACCCACTGCTGGCCAAGGCCAAGCCAATCAGCAATGGTGGTAGTGCCCCTGTGATAACATATTTAAAAGGGGAAGAACTGTTGGCGTGGGTTACGGAAACGTTGTACCAATGTGACCCCAATATGAGTATGATCGTTCACCTTTATTAGTCAGCAAAAACAAGGTTTATATAGCAAAACGATTACAGCATCTGAATGGTTAGACCCCCAATCCATATACAGGCAAAACTACTGCAACTCATTGTGATTGGTGCAGAGATGCATCTCGATGTGAAAACAGTGCTGTGGCAGGAAACAACAGCATGGCAGGAAGGAAGTGACAGTGTGGCAGGAAAAGGTGACGTTCCCCCTGCTCCAGTGTCCTGAGCTTGCCGCTCTACCTTCCCAGCAGAGTTCTGTGTCCGCCGCTCCCAAGGCTCACCTCCGAATCGGAACCTGGGTTGCTCAACGCACCAAGCTATGTCCCCTCTCGTCCAGCCAGGACTCCACAATTCCCCCTTCTTGTTTTTGAGCAAGCCAGGTTTGTTTCGTCATCTTGGAGAGAGCCTTTTTAAGACAGCTAAAGCAAATACATATTATAATTCCAACAGCAAGTAACACAATACATATATGCAAAATTTCTATAATTAAACTGTTAAGCCGAGTGGGCAGATTACCAAAGAGCGAGGTGAGCAATCCATCAAAAAATCCCTGGTTTTGCTGTATTTGATTGGCGTGCTGTTCGAGCCATTGTAATTGCTTGTGGATGGACTTACTATGATCGGACAAGTTCATACAGCACATACCTTCGAAATCCTCACAACCATGTCCTTGGGCCAGCAGTAAAAAATCAATTGCGGCTCTATTTTGCAATACTGCATGTCATAGACTACTCTGATCTTCTAGCAGGGATTGCAAGACTTTTGTGGTAACACTGGCTTGCTTCTCTGCCCAGCACGTCAATTTCCCTAGCTGATTTAACGCTGTGCCGACGGCGGCACCGGGCACCAATAATGCCAGAAATACTCGCTCAGTGGTACTTGGGAGAGTGATTCGATCATCGCAGTTAGGAGGAAGACCTGTAACACCTCGCTTGGGACGAGTTGTTACCTTCTTCCACCACTGTCGATCTGGAGCTAGCAATGTCAGCTGACCTAAGTAACATGGGCCGCCATAGACGTTACGAGGAATTCCTTGCCATGCCCTGTCGCCACAGATTAAAAACACATCAGGAGGCAAGGCTTTAGGCGTAGCATTATTCCACAAGGGAGAACCACCTTCCATCCCCTAAGCGCCCAGACTTTGGGGGCTTCTTTTGTTCGTATCATTGGTACCACAGAAGGTGACAGCTCTAGAGTGGCCCTGATAGTCATAATAAGAAGCAACTGGAGTGACATTGGCCCACCCTGACTAGTTGAAGAAATGGCGATGGTTAGGCCTAGCAATAGCAGGCCCTACAAATACAAAACAAGTTTCAGTCCAGTTTTTGGTCGTGTTACCAATCCTCATCGACCCTAGCAAGTTCAACTCTTGACGATCCCAGGGCAATGTGCGATTCAGACCTTGTATGAGTTTGGCACTGCAATTACTCACTTGAATCTCCTTTGTACATCTGCCTGCACTATAATTAG
>Ga0065711_1028677_pt1 | contig 39802 bp, 24 predicted proteins | sample Hoacrofraction12_FD_59098 | JGI IMG/M metagenome (GOLD analysis project Ga0065711, IMG submission 59098) | Hoatzin crop microbial communities from Cojedes, Venezuela - Epithelial fraction 12 v2 (version 2) | ecosystem: Host-associated > Birds > Digestive system > Esophagus > Crop | place... | reverse complement strand
GGGGGGGGGGGGGGGCTTGTTCTGTTAAGTGTTTCTCTAATGGGTTCGGTGAGAAGCAGCACTGACACATAGCAGAAGGATCAAAAATCAGCCTTACAGCCACAATTTAAAACTGTTCCCAACCACCTTCTCAACTTCTTTACTCACCTTATTTACTCAGTCTGATCTCATAGGAAAACCAGAGACCTCTCTTTCTTGATTCCAAGAGCTGACTTAAATAACATTTTTAATGCCCATAAATACAGTTAAAATATAATTTGCAGAGTAGATATAGCCATTAGAAACCAGGTTGCTACATTTAATTTTCTATTGTCAGATAGAACACCAGGAACGCTGACAGACTGCTTGTAAGGTGAACTTCAAATGGGACCAAGTTTTAGCAGTCATTTGTGCATCTTTCTACCCAAGATGCAGCCATACAAGTATCTCCAAGCTTTGGTAACCACTAACACAGCTCTCAGAGGCACCTGAAACACGACGTAATAAGACAACTGAGCCGTATGGGGAGTTCTAGGCAGTTGCTCTTGCTGTCAAAGTTGTTGCGATCTGTCATGTCCCAATTTAGGGAGCACAAGCGAAATAGCAGGACACATGGTTTTAAATGAGGGGCAACAAAAACATCAGATAAATACATCAGTAGTTAAGTCCCTGCAACAAAAATCTGCTGTGCTGTTTTTCCAACAATATTTCATCCAGTTCCTAGCTTTAAGACAATAAACTCTACAGTTCATAATGTGCATGCTCATTTTAATAAGGGATCTGTCTTCCTCAGTAGGGCCTTGGCATAGACCACGCTTACAGCTCCACTGTGCTGAAGTAGCACACACTTGCTTTATGCTTTTGAGAAGACAGCAGCACACTGTGTTACCCCCAGAATAGAGCAGAGATGTGCATGGTCTGCTCTTACAGGAATGGTGATGGTGGTAACGCTCGAGTTTCACTAGAAATCAGAAGCGAGAATTCGGCCTCTCAGGAATATAGAGTTGTACTAAGGATTAACACCAGGTCTCCTGAGCCATAGACAATGCTAACCCAACCACTCCTCCTTATTAGAAAGGGTCATTTTTCTCATTTCCCTCACCCAGATTCGCAATGGCAAAGGAGATGATGCTTGCAGATTTAGCTAAAAGCTTTCAACCACATTCCCATAAGCACCAGTGCAACGGCTGTTGCACACAGGTGCCAAAAAAAAAAAAAAAAGCATTATATGAAATACAGAAGATTTTTCAGGGTACAAGACAGAAAGTAATTTAATTCCTTCCCCAGCTCCCTTCCCTTTGCTAGCCCTTCCAGTAGAGTTGATGTAGGTTTTGTCGGAGCCACATGAGATGTCATTCTCCAAGCACAAACAACTCCCCGGAGTGAAGGGTAGAAGCACTGCTGCTGCAGTGTGAGGGCTCGGCAAGGAGCTCCCCTTCCATCCTACCTGACCAAGGCTGCCAGCAGGGAACCATTAGGGGCAAAATGGTTCCCCTGGCTCCTTTTCAAGAGCTTGAATTGGACACAGAGTCCATTTTATCATATTACTTTAGGAGGAAGTCAGCAATCAATCCAGACCAAATTCTGGAAAAGTCAGTGCAACATTTCAGAGTTTCAATTTTATGAAGTTATTCAAAGTGTGGCAGCCAAGTAGTGACTGGGAACAAACAGCCATTAGCACTGTTATTATTACTATTTACCGCTTTTGAGCATCCAGCACTGCATAGTGCACAACAGAGGGGCAGGCACTTGCTTCCAGAAACCTACACCTTAGATTCAGTCATAGCAAAACAAGAGAGTTTTTCTACACCTCCCACCCAAAGTCATTGTGAGCTTTTAGTTTGAGGATAGCATCATTACTAACAGTAATTAAAACCATAACAAGAGCCATTGCCAATATTTTGCCTAGGCACTGAAATGCCATGCACAAGGCAGCAGAGAACCTGGCTCAGCCCCTCCTGGCAGTTTAAGCTCCCACGCATTTTGTATTGCAGCAGTTCTGACTGGCACATGCATGGATGGGGCAGTTACCGTGGCTCAGACGACAAGCAGCACCGTGAGCTGGGGTGGCTTGATGACTTGCAATCACTGCTCCATACTTAGTCGCATACAACTTTGGCAACAAGCAGTTGCTTGGCTTAGCTCTTCTCCTCTTCCCCTTCAGCCCCCAGGCACTCACAGCTTACTCCTGGGGTGCTCTACACCTTGCAAAGCCCCTGACTCTTATTCTTCATCAAGTTTCCCCTCCACCCCTGCCGGAAAACTCATCTGTAAAAACTGTGTCAGCTGCGAGGATGCAGATGGTTGCATTTGCATCAAACAACTTTTAAATTATCATTCAAATTAAATTAAATTGAAAATGCAATGAGCTGTTCCTGTAGATCTAGGCGCAGAAAGACGAGTTAATGAAGGTCACATTTATAACCAGTGAAGAACACTTAAACTGTATCATGCCTAGTGTGGTACACCATTAGAATAACATGCCTTTCTAAATAAGGGTAAATTACTGTTGAAGGCCTTGTGCAGGATTACTCCTGACTCCCGGGAAAGGCTGGTCTGTGGGACCTTTGTAGTTCAAACAGGGAGGAGTTGTGCTGGGTCCAGCAAAGCACCAGCAAAACTCATTGGCCATGCAGTGCAAGGCCTCAGGCATCAGTTTGGGCCATGCAGGTCCCACCTGCTCTCCTTGCCTGAATGCAAAGCCAGGCAAGCCTGGAAAGCCCTGCATAACTCAGCTCAGAGGCACTTCTTCAAACAAGGGAGCTGCAGTTTTGCGAACATGCAGTCTGCATGCCTCTGGTTGTAATTGCCTCATTTACACGCACACTGTGTGCCTTTTGCCTTGCACTCTGCAGTCATCTTTGAAAAACTGCCCTGTAATGGCTTTTGTGACATCTGTCATCTTCACAACTCTGTGTTGTCACTACGATGTCATACAAATTAACCATACCTATTTCCACGTGCTGAGATGAAAGATGAAAACCAGTTTGGCTTGCAAGTGGCAGAGCAAAGGCTGCTTCCCTGTGAGGCTTCCCATGGGCCAGCTGCTGCTCTGACACCAGGCTGGGTCCCACAAAACACTGGAAGAGCGCAGGAACTGGGCACTCGGCCAAGTGACCCGAGTCCAGGCAACCACGGAGCAATAACATGAGCAAGCCAAAATGAAGCTGAAATTGGTAGTCACTGTTCTTTCTCTCTCTTTTGCATGATTCTGCAGCTGCTGCAGTCCACATTGCATGCTTCATCCTGAAAAACGAACTGTCATTTAGTATAGGGAAATAAATAGCAAAAATGCATTCCAAATGCTACTTAGCAACAAAGCTCTTGTTTTCACAAGTTCTCCATTCCACACTCAGGTGTGAAGTCAGACCCTGAGAGATCAGAGAAACCTGTGAAATGGAGAGCAATAATTGGCAAGATTTTTGGCATCTGGAGATAGTTTTTACACGCAAAGGCTTAAGAGCTGCTAGTTTTCTACAGTAGTAGCCTACTCTCTCACAGAACAGAGCTAACACCTGCCATCAGAGACTAATGCCTTGCTTTAATTAGCCACTGAGGTTTTATTTGCTTGAAAGTGACTGAGTGCATCCAAAATCTTAGAAAGCAACTGTTATAAAATCCATCCATCCACATTTCTGACATATTCTAACAAAAGCAGTCAAGTCACAGCTGAATGCAGTTGATAATTCCTTGCAACAAGAATCACCAGGTTCAGTTACTGAGCTGAGGACACTGGATAGGTGGGTTAACCACAGCTGTGAAATCTGCTGCTGGGAGGTAGTGATGTGTCTTTGCTTATTGTAAGAGCATTGCTTGGATTTTTTCCTAAATGCTTATAATTGTCTGAGGAAAGACCTTTTGATCTCAGTGGATGATGGTCTAATTTGTATCAGCACAACTGAGAACAAAATCTGGACCTGAGTGTTCTACTTGAAGCAAGCTTTTGTGTGATGGCATCTGAGAAATTGCAACAACTGGAATTAAACTATTTTACATAATCCATTCATAAGATACAGCTCATAAATAATAGTAGGAAAACAAAATGTCAGCCAAACTGATTAAAAAACAAGCTTGAAAGCTGCCTTACAAATGAGAGGCACAATAGTAGCTCAGAAGTGAATGGTGATTTACTCTCTGATTTGCAAACCAATTTATTTATCAATAGCTGAAGTTAAAAGATTATGCAAAAATAATGCGGTCAAGGATATGTGACTAGGAGGAATGTATTACCACCGCTGCCTATCTGGATTCTACAAAAGAATTTGAGGCTTTGTCTTCTTTTTAGTAACTGCAGAACAAGTCCCCATCTAAAACCATATCCTCGCTCTGGGCATGGGAGCATACTTCTAGCCCCAGTTTCTGCACCTTCTCTTCACCGGCACTGGGGAGTTGAGTTAAATGGCCCTGAGCAAGGAGGTCATGGACTTCACGTGGTTTACTGATGCCTTTTGCTACTATTGACTACTGTGGTACGTGACAAGCCTGCAGCACGGACATGGCTCAGTTACTATCCCCTGAAAACTCAATGACTTTTCAGAAGAGATGAAGACTTTGAGTCTTGCCATTGAGTTCTCTTGCAGCATCAAAGCGTTGCAAATAGGAGTCTTTGCACTGTCAGTTCACATTCTCCTAGGAATCTCTATGGGAAGGAAATTTTTCCTCTTTAGATGTTCCATTAGAAACTGCTGATGCAGAATCCATCAAATCCATTAAAAGTCTATTAAGTCTGTAAGGCTGCTCTTTGTTTTCCTGCGTTGTCTGAAGAATTTGGAAGGCTACAAGCTGTATGTTGCCTGTGGCAGATTATCCTGTGCTAGCTGGATATGTCTTACGGCTGCAATATCCTATATGCAATATGGGATGTGGTTTTGAAAGATGAGAGGATACAAAACACTTTTAATATGACTGGATTGCTAGGCCAGTGCCTTTGAGTTATGTTACACAGAAATGACAGCAGTGCAAGACAGATAACAAAGGAACGCCAAGAAGTTTGGCTCAAAATACACCATGCTATTTTGCGTCAGAACAATTCTGAGACATTTGCTCTTTAGTCAGTTGTGAACTGTTCATTCTTCCCCAGTAACTACATCAACAAGTGACACTTAAATTGTAACTAGATATGCATTCAAATAAGTTGAAGATCCATGGTATTGCATATGACAACAACCTTGTGTATTGGCCTGAATGAAAAATTCCATAGGATTAATGTCCCAGAGCATTTTACAAACTTGCATTAACATACGAATTTTAACATATATGCAAAGGATAATTTCAAGTAACACTATGAAATAGCTATTTCTAAGATAAACCAAGGCACAACATTTCTGTGCAATCTAGAATGATTGGGGGCTTTTGGCAGAGCAGACTTTGGCTAGGACATGGGATTAATCTTTGTAAACTAGTGTCAAGCCAAGTGAAGAGTCTAAGCCAAGGCTGCCCCAACAAGCAACATGGAGTGATAATATTTTGATGAAACCTCATGACACCCTGTTGAGAATTGGTGATGGTGTATAAACACGCAGCATCTCGGACTCTTCCAGACAGCAGGCAGATACACCTGGTACAGTGCAGAGGTCAGATGACAAGCGTGTGAGATGCTTGTCTGGTTTGTTACAGCCTCCTGGGAAATTTGTTTGGGTTTGGTTAACTTGACTTTTAAATGCAGGCATCCTACGGAAGGAAACTTCCCAGAATGACAAGTCTGATGTAGTTAAACAAAACCATTTTTGAAGTGCATAACTCCAAACGTGATTAAAATGCAGGTTTTCCAATGTATATTTCATCAAGGCTAACCATGAGCAATCCTTTTAAAATATTTCCTTTGATGGCTGGCTGTTTATTTGGATTCAGTGAATGCAGGTTTGGTGAAAGAGGGTGTCAAACAGGTCAAGAGGCGAGACGGACACTGTGCCCTGGAAATTCAAGCCTTTATTATCTGGTCTCCATGGGATTTCCTTTCCTACATGGAAAAATGTGTGGTAATGCCATAGCAACAACAAAGGAACAAACATAGCAGGACGTCTCTGCTGTTTAAGGCTCAGGAGGCTGGATTTTGTAAGTGACTGCATTTCCAGAACAGTTATTTTACTTAGAGTAGTATAAACAATGAGAAGCTGAACTAAGGGCGAAGAAATAAGGATGAGCAGCTTTCAATCTTCTCGTTGAGCATTTGTCTGTAAGGCAAAAGGAGCCTTATAAATATTAAAGATGAGTTGAAAAATCCCCTTTTTAATTTTAAACTGATTCTTCTCCCTTGTCTCATACCAAACTTCTCAATGAAGCATCCTTCAGCCCCACGATAAACCCTGTGTGGCTTACGCACAGCCATCTGCAACTACGCGTATTCTCTGCCAGCCAGTTCCCACAGTCAAAATCTACTACAGTTACACAAAGCGACTTTGCTTAAGGATTCAGGGGCTAAATGGCCCTTAGGGCATCTGGGATGTCTATGGCGAGTCACAAAACTGGAAGAGTCTTCCCTGAGCGCTGTGCTTTAAGGCTGGGCAGCTCCCTGGGGTGGAGGTCCTCCTTTCGGATGGCACGGTCCAGCTACCACTTAGTATGTATGCCAGCAGCACATACAGGAAAGCATAAGCTGCTTTTTTTTTTCTTATGGATTTGATCTAACATTTCACAGGAACATGACTCACCAACAGTGCTCTTAAAGCCTTTTGCAAATGGTAGATCAACATGATTTATCAACATAGGGTTATAATCATGACACTGATCTGTAAGTCAGCAGCCCCAGAGGAAAGTTTTTGCAGCCCTCCTATAACCTTTAAGATCCTTGATCCAATGCAAGGCTTCCTGAGCTGCTTCATGACCTTATTTGTAACCTTCCTTTCACAAGCCATTATTCTTCACACAGTGAGCCCAGATAGCAGAGCCCATCAGCACCTGTCATGAAAGAGGTCTCGGCTTAAAACTCACAGTCTAGCTGTCACATTTCAAACCAGCTCTTTATCAGAGGAGACCAAAGTGATGCCAAGAAAAGACGTAAGAGGGGTGTGTGTAAGAAGCAAAAAATCTCTCCAGTTTTCAGGAAAAAGGGCTAACTGTAACTACATTTCATAGACTTACCCAGCTTTTGCTGGAGTAAGTCTCAGAGACTAGATTCAGTGCCTTCACTTGCAAACCTGTTCTACACATCCATCACGGCTCTGCAAAACATTACCTCTGACCTCAAACTCTGCCCACTCCTTCTGGTCTGTCCAGGAACCTCAATTAGTCATCGGGCGTAATGTGGTGATAACTGCTTTGTAGTTTAACAGTTTCACTCAGATTGCCTCTCAAGGGAGGGCACCGAGCATTAGAGAGTCCCTGTCCTTGTGCAGAGAGGACAAGAGCTCCGTGTCTTCCCTAGACCAAACCCTTCAATCGTCTTTGAAGCCTAAAGATCAGTTTATTCAGGCTCTCATCACAGAATAATGTCAGCATTTGGTTTATAACTTACCTCGTATTATTACACTGCCTCTGATTTCACTGTATGTTTCTTTGAAAAGAATAGCCAAAGTTGAGCAGTATAGAGAGCCCATCAAAATAGCTAATGGCAAGAGGTCCTAGTATGCCTCGATAATTAATGTGAGCATATGACTGACAAACTCACAGATAGGGTTTCATTCAAAAGGCTCCTTCATAAAGAATAGTAACTGCGCTAATTATATGAATTCTCTAATAGTTCAAATACATGTTGAAATAATTTCACTACGCATAAAAAGAAGTATCGTGAGATTAACATTTAGCAGATTGAAAACAGCTGGGTTTATAAAATGGATTGGTTAGACAGCCAGCTTTTGCACGGCTTTGCAGGGTTATTTGCCCCTTCGGATTAATCTACTCGACTACAGAATAAGTATTTTTCTGACCTGCCAGCAGAGACAATATTAATAGTTTCTAATTCTTTAGTCAGCAGAACAATAAGGCAAATGCATGCTTGGGATTGGGTAGAGGGGAGTCTTTATGATCCTCTAGCATCCCTTTAAATTCTCCTTCTGTCACTTGCAACAAAACAGGCACTTTTTGGTATGGAAAACACATGGCACACAAAGAAAAAGGAAAAATAAGCCTGCCACCTTTAAATGCAGAACTGCACTCAGATTTATGGAGCTGTGGCTAAGAAACAGAATAAGAGCTGATATCTTTTTACGGGTGATTGGGAAAAAGTAAATGTATTTCATATACTATGTACTATAATACAATGGTTAGTGATCTCAAAGAGATAATAGATGGACTTTTTTTTTCATTAAAATGCCATTAAGAACTAGAAGGGAGGAGCCATTGACTTGATAGTGGTAAATGACCTGATCACAGGTGAATAAGAATAATTGTGCATCGGCAATGATCAGTGCCAACTTGACAGATAGCTCAGATTTGACCTGTAATATTTGGCATCAAAACTCATTTCTATGCATCCAGCTTCATGCCTTCTATCTTTATTACCCAGTGCATTTTCTTTTCTGAGAGCAGTCTGATTGCTACTAATCTTCTAGCCTGTAACCTAATGCGCTCTCTTTAAATGAAGTCCCCATATTGTTGATAAAGAGTCATTGTGTTCGCTTATCTCCCTCCTCTCCAGAAATGATAGCAGGAAATCTGACTTCTCAATTAACCTGTGCTGAATTAGAATCTTTACGATCAAATTGGTCGATGTGATTTTTTTTTTTTTTTTTTTAAATCTGGACTGCTTGAAATGCAGTGGGTATTAAGAATTGTGAATCTCACCAGAGCCTCTTTCTGTGTGCCAGATTGCTGTGGTGTACACAAATAAGAAGCCATTTTCTTGTCATTCTTATAAATTGCTTCTCTTTCTGAAATTTTTGAAGGAGGAATGAACATGGCACTGTGTTACAGGGAAAGCAACAGAAATGAGATCATTTACACCATGGAAAAAATAATGGAAGTTTAACAGATGTGGCAAACAAAGGCGAGTATGGCATAGATCTGTCTGTAAGACAGGAGCCAGACCCTCCACAAATTAATTAAAATTGTTATTTAAAATGTATTTTTCTAGGATGCAATGTTATACATCGGCATGTGAGAATGAAGACATTCGAAACCCAGAATACTTGTGTCTTCTGCATGATTTCCAAAACGTTCTTTTCAGATTAAAGTAATCTATGGCTCACAAATGCCACATCCCATATGGGAATTTCATCAAAGGTTGTGGAAAAAGTAAATGAGTAAACAGTCAAGAGAGACAAGGGTTTCCAACCAAGCCAGGCCAAGAGGCACGTGGGCTGCTGGGCTGGGAGAACATCCAGCCCGTCGGGCTCGACACGGCACAAGTGGCATGGGCTCTCCTTTGCTCTGCTCCACAGGGGCTCTCTGGTATAGGGACATCCTTCTGCTCCCATGACTGCTATGTGAAACTTGGTGTTAGAAACTGTCTTCCCTGCACGTCTTTGAGTTAATGTAGGGCTTAACCTGGAGGAATAAGGCTTGCTCTAATTCCTTCGCATATTACATAGCTAAACCAAGAAGTTTAATTACAGAATGTTTAATTAGAGGCTGTATTTAAGATCATCAAAATATCTCCTACATTAAAAAGCATATAAATTTCATTAAAATATGGATACCTAAGAAAAAAAGATTCAGAGGCTAAATGGAAGCCTTGTCATTACCGCTTCATTTCCTTGCTGCTGTTTCAGTTTTGACGGGAAGCACATTGGCAGCAGATCCTACTCTGATTAATACACTTCCGTTTAAGATTCCACCTGTAATTATCCACTGCAGCAACATGAGGACCTGACCAGGTTTAAATCAGCATACCCCAGATATCTCCTTTATTCACCAGACAGGCACTTCAAATATTTTTCTTGTTCAAACAGGGATCCACAGCTATAGTTCATGGAGGGCTCATCTAGGCTATGTTTACCTGGCAAGAGAAAGCCTGCACTAACACACACAGAGGCTGGTACAAATAAAATTTTCCATCTCTCCCCTACAGATTAAAGCACATAATAAAACTAATGTCATAAAATAAAAAAGGGACACAATACAAAAGTTTAGTCTGTATTTTACAAAAAAGTGAGGATGTCAATTGAAATGTGATGGAAAGGATGGAAGGAGTTTGATGTGCCAGTAGAAGTCAGAGATAATTCTGGGTAAGTCGTGGAATAACAGCAGGTATAAAACTGAGAGCAGAAAGAAAACACATGAAACTCAATAGGAAGGAAAACTTCACAGTGAGGTGGCATAGGTGAAAGATTAAATTATAGTCAGGGTTATGTAAAGCTTTGAAGAGGGCTAGATATCAATACAGCTTTTTGACATTCTCCTCAAAAACAGACACTGCCTGGAAAAGTAACTCTTGCTTTCTAAATATTTGGGTGAATAATAACATTACTTTGTAATGTTGTTTTTCAGGTAGTTTTTCTGGTAGGACAAAATCCCTACTAAACTTTACACTTCGCACATAGAATTCTCCATCAGGAATCTGTTCCAGAGTACACACTTGCACTGACTCCCGTGTGCAAGATACGCTGTAAAACTCCAGCTCAGAAGTGCATACTTCCCATAAAAATACTCCTCTGTTGAAGATTTCAGTAAATTCCAACAAATGCTTTCACTCCCATCCGATATTTCTGTTTTACTTATTAGATTCTCTCATCTTGTAGTGTTTGCACAGTGTTTCAAAGGACCTCCCAGTAAAAAGACATTAAGGTAATCTATGATACTATAAATAAGAGGCTTTTTTAAGAAAGTCCTTGAGTCATTTTGCTGTAATGACAGCAGGCCTCATTAAACAGCTGCATATATGGCACAGACTGGGCACGTTTGCAATGGTAGCATGCCTGCATTTTACAACAGCCCCAAACATGACCCCTGGGAACACAGCGGTAACAGAGACGTGGGACTTAAATTGGATTGCAGAAGAAACAGGAGTGCCGAAGCTGGCCTATCCCTGTGATGGGGGAGCAGCCTGGGAAATGGCTGGGGTGCTGCCTCCCTTCACCTCTGCTTAACGCTTCGTTACTCAGCTCCTGCTGACCTGCTGTGCTCAGCAGGGTGATATTGTCCTGTGCGTGGCAGCCACACGCACAGCTCGTATTTTCCTAAAAGAAATCCTGTAGCTGTTTTGTCCAAAGTCTCCCAAGTGGCGTGTGTATCTCAGCGCCTTTCATATGGCCACACTTAGCTCTGTGTTTCAGCTGTGCTGTTTTGGAGAAATATATCGTGACTCCTGCAGAAAGCAAGCCACAGTCCCTGTCTGCAAAGATGCACTCCATGTCTGCCTTCCCTGCATCTGTGTAATGAACTGCCTGGTTCACCTGGTTATCAAGACTAGGAAGATCACACTTGCTCTCAAAGGCACTTTCCTCCTCCTGCTATGGATGCTTATGGCATGTCCCACCTCCATCCTGTCTCCTTCCTTGCTGGTCAAGGTGTGTGGGCTGGGCTGTCACCTCTCTGCCTTGCCCCATGCTCACCAGCGTGTCTGAGCCAGTCTTGTGCCAATAAACTTGGGGCAAATCGTGTCTTGATTGATGCTACTCTCTAAATGTTATGTCCTGAGACTTCGTAGATATAGATACAGAACTGGGAGAAAGGATCTGGTCCTTCCTCAAATCGGTGAAGTTATATATACATTTCTACTCGACAGTCTTTTTCACTCATTAGAAATCCAGGGCTGTGTTAGGCTTACCGTGCCAGCCTTATACATATATAACAGTGCTCAGTGCAGTAACAACTCCACAGTGTTTTATAAACCATTTCGAAGAACACAGATAAATACCTGGAAAATCAAATCACCATTGCTACAGAAGCTGCTTGATAAAACCAGCTGTTTTTCTTACACATCAAATCTGACCTGCCCTCAGCATGCAAGCTGTCCTGGCCCTGGCCCCAGAGCTGCCCATATTCTGGCTCACTAAAATAGGTGGAATCCTCTGGAGAAAGGGCTTGTGCCAATGCTGATAAGGGAAACGGTGCAAGGGGCAGGCCTCAGAGGTCAGAGTTTAACCCCCTAAATGCTACCGATTTTAGTCTGGAGAGAGGCCGGTAATTTTTCTGACTCGGTGGCAGTTTGAGGCTTTAATGAGGATGCCAAATACTCCTGGAGCTATGGCAGACCCTCAGCCCATGGCACACAAGCACATGGCATGAGGGAAGCTGCCCTCTGCACCACCCACATCTTGTGGCCACGGAAGAACCTCATCCTGCTCTGAAGTTGCGCAAAAAGCAGCAAGAGCAAATCAGGTGCTGGTGGTGAATTAATTGATAATTGTTTGTGTATTTCAGCTGCTCCATCCCTCAGCAAAATAATTCTGCTAGGAAAAAAGTTGTAGAAATGCAAGAGCAGGAAACAATTTTGAAATGCAGCTTGTTGTATACGTGATTGAGAAATCAGGCTTGAGAGGCTGACAGAACCCAGTTGAGCACTTGTTCAATTAAGCTGCTGAAAGTTCACCTCTTAATTGTAGGGAGGCAAGACATTCAAGTCAGGATATCCAGGCACACAAAGGTTTAACTAGGATTTTGTGATTTGCCACTGGATAATCTGGACTATGCATTTGTCTGCAAGTCATTTCACAAGGTCTGAGGGGTTATATCCTCCATGGGTCACTGAACACAGGTGAACATTTTATAAAATATTGTTCCTTCAGCCCTTTTCTAAGTGTGTACAGAATACCAGGCTTCCAGACTCCTGAATTAAAGCTGTAAATTTGACCTGTCAATGCCAAAAGCTGTTGGACCAGGCAGCAGGTACTTTTATGACATTTTCTTATTACAAGCACTGAGATGCAATTGCTTATAGAGGGCATTAAATCAAAGTGTGGACGGAAGCTGCGACAGAAACACCCCAGCTTCCCGCCTTACCGCAGGCACTGGCAAAATACTTGCAATAAACCCGTGTGGCTGGGGAGCTGGAAAGTGGAGACGCTTTTCTTTTGGATGGATTTTGCCACCCCAAATTTAACTGTGCACCTGTGACTCTGACCAATTGCAATTATCTTAATGAACTTAAGCCTACAGAGCAACCATTCCATCACGCTTGCAGGACAGCATCTGCCACACTGCTCAGCTAGGCACATGGTGCGCTGGTGAGCGACACGGTGTCCTTCCAAAAAGGCATCAGCCACAGAGGAGCAACCATCTCAGGTGGCTGCTGTCCATGTCCAGAAACAGAGGAGAAACAATGATTTGACAAAATTAACAATACCAGAAGACAGTGCTGTCCTGAATTGGTTGTACGGTTGTTGGTTTTGTAGCTTACGCAATCCACAGTAGTTCAGCAGAGAGCTGAACAGTGCTGTGGACAGAAGTTTAACTCGTTGTGCTGGGTTAAAGGTTTGGTGCGGAGACGTCTCTCGGGACAGCAGAGGTAGATACTGTGCTGTCAGCATCCTTCAGCCAGGCCATGGGTTCCTGATCAGAGGATTTTACTTGGATTTTGTTGTTAATTGCTCCACTAATTCCTTCTTTGTAGTCAATCAAATTTAATTCTGTCTGTGGACCCAGTAATTACATGTTCTTGTTTTTATGCAGGGCTAATAGACCACCTAAGGCTTTGTGTAAATTAGTTAATGTTTTCTCCTGGAAAGCTGGCATTTTTCCTGTATTGTGGTGGCAGGTACAAAATGTTTCTTTTCAAAAGCATATGGCGAATCACTGAAGTACAGTGAATGCTTATGGATTTTTGAAGGACAGGGTTAAAGGAGCATATTCTTTATGATACATATGAGCACAGTGTTAATTTTATAGTACATCAGTAGCCTGAAATGCCTTAAGGTTGCTGCTGAGTAAGCAGATGGAAAGAAAATTCTTATAAGGAACATGGAGGCAAAAATAATAATTTCAGAACATGCTTAAGCCAAGCGGGAGTGCCCATGTTGGGCAAACAGGCTAAAAAGGAGCATAGGCCAGTGTCTGTCTTGCACTGAAATTCAAACTTGTGGCGCAAAGTTTTTAGGCCAGCTGCATAAGAACAAAGGATTCTGTAGGGAAAGATAAACTGGTGTTGTTGAATATTAATCTGCTAGTCATACTGCAAGAGAATTGTGGTTCTTTATCTAAGGGCAAAACCTGGCTAATGAGGTCAGTGGCAACATTTCTGTTGACTCAGTATGGGCAGGATTTCATTCTAACTCTTTAACTGTTTTTATTTCCTGTAAATAATCCCTGCTAGGGTTGAAGAACATTTTCAAGTGAGGGATTATCCTGAGTGCATAACTATAGTGCATTAATAAATTAGTAGCCAAACTAAATAACTACTGTGTTCTGATTATGTTTCAGCCTTCCCATTTATTTCTGGTTTTTCTCTTTCTCATGTTATGTTGAAAACAAGTCAAAAAATCCACATTTTCTGGCAATTTTGGGATGCCCATAAGAGGGGTAACACATACTCCTTTCTCTACCAAATGATCCCTGCTGCGTGTTCAGGCAGTGGTGGAGTCAAAAGCACAGCATTAGTTCAGATTTGGTTCCCTTCACTTTCTGCTTATCGCATGAAATAGAAAAAGCAAGTGGAAAAAAATGGAAAGATCCCATCACATTTTCTCCAGTTTAAAGTACTAACTATCACGTTATGCAAAAGCCTGAGGTTATGCCTCAAAGTTGGATGTCTCACATGGCAATTTCCTTGAAGAGTTGTTGGATCACATTTTTGTATGGGTTTCTTCTACATACAAGTATTTTACTGCATGTATTTATCCCAGTGATCTGGAATTCATTTATCTGACAAAGATATTTCCATGATTGAGCTTCCAAACGTAGAGAGAAAAGTATGACACATCTGCTTTTACTTTGTCCTTTCTGCGGCTAATTTGAAAATGAAAACTAGAGAAATACGTGTACAGCACAGAGGTTGGACATCGTTACTAGCAAACACTGGGTTTCAAACTTCTAGGTGGCAACAACTGTGCCAAAGCACAAAATTAATGTGACTGTTAGGGAGTGTAGGAAGGACTGTAATCAGTGGGCATGCAGTGGTTCTCGCATACTAAAATTCCAGGTAGGGATTTAGATCAGCTGATGAAAAATCCTTTAAATCTTCTAACTTGTTCCCAAGTCCCTCGCACAGTAATCAGACACTGCAGCTGAGACCTGACATCCTCCCCTGAACAGCATATCTAAGCAAGCAGCAGGGACTTCTTCGTTTGGTAGCTGACTCTTATGCATTTATAGTCTCTAAAATATATAGAATGCGGGGCTTCTTTACGTCTTTGTCAAACAAAACCCTAACAGAATCAGGACAGCTAACAAGTGCTGTTATGTCCTGGTGCTGTGCTGAAATGTTTTTTCTTAGAGAGAAAATTAGTTAAACGAATGGAAACTTTTGGCCCCTGATGGCTGCTGTATGCACTTAGGGTTCATCATTTGCCCTGCCTAGAAGCACATCACTTCTGCCAGAACAAATGAATATTTCCCTGATTAATCAGTAGCCCTCAAGGAAATGCTCTTTCTGCACATATATTATGATCATTAAGAAGCCTTACTATCCTGTGCTTATGCACAATACAGAAAATGCAAAGTAAATTGTGCAAAATACACTATATTTATTAGACACTTTTCTCTGTATCTCTTTCAATAATGGTGCAACTCGGTATCCTGAGATGACAAATGATGTATTTAAGTTCATTTTTCTGTGCTGAACCATAAATGTTATTAACTCAAATATTTAAATGCAGGAAGATGGAAATGCTGTGGGGTTATTGTTGTCATCCCCGAAGGAAGCCCCTGTCATGGACTAACCAGCCCTAACGCAGTGCCTGCCTGGGGCGTTTCTCACTGCTGTGCTGTGGGGCTGGCAGTCTCGGTGCCGGTGCCTGTGGCAAATGGGGGGGTCCCAGCTCTCAGCAGGGTGGCGGGGCGCCAGGCAGGCACAGCTGAGCAGGGGTGCCTGAGGCTGGGCTCTGCTCACCCACCGGAGTCAGAGAAACCCAGCTGCATGGCTGGCATTCCTCCCAGCAGCATCCTTACACACCCACTGACACACATAGATCCACTGGGCTGCATAACCTGCCAAACTCCAGCACAGATTCGCTGGAGGGTTTGCCGGGCTCCCTCTGCTCTCCTGGCTCAGCCAAACCTACCCACTCCTGAAATCTCACACAGGACAGTTGTGCTGGGCAACATCCTCGGGAGGTCCAGCATAACTTGGAGCCAGCAGCGGCACATGGGCAGGACAGAATCCTTTACTGTATTTGAAAGTGCAGCTTTCACTTTGCAAGCAAATTACTGGTTAAATCACATTTGACAGACTCCAGAGTAATCGCTGTGTGAGCAGCGCTTGAGTTTAGGAGGCAGGCGTGACTGCGTGTTCACCTGACAATTACGTGGCTCATCCCATCCAAGCAAGCGTTTCACCATTGTATGGTATTGGACACCTAATTAAACAGCAAATGAAAATGAATAGGTCCCCCTTCCACTAGCATAACCACCTAATTCTGGTACTGCATAAGGCTTGCCCTATTGCAGTTCAATTATTTGCTTTTGGGCAACAGGGCGTTGCCACTTCTGAAGCACTTGGCCACTTCTGAAGAGGGGCCATCACACCACAAGGGGTGCGGACAGGGTGGATCAGGCCATCCAATGCAGAGGCTGTCTTCTGTGTCCTGAGCTGAGACAGATGGACAGAGAGGGGGCACAGGGCTGGCTGGTAGCAGAGCCTTCTGCTTTGCTCTGTCTACAACACGTGAGCACCACCAGATCTGGCTGCCAACAGTTATCACTTACTGAGACAGAGCTGAGAGGTGGTTGCACGGGAAAGCAGCCATTAAATACCGCTTGTGTCTGCTCTGCAATCACAGAGCTCGAGGGGCCCTGCTGCCCGGAGCCAAAATCAAAGGAAATGGGAAACTGCAGCTCCATTGTTTCAAAGCAGATTGCACAGAAGTTAGTCCACTGCTAGGGGGAAGAGCCTTGGTCCTTCTGAGCTGACCTGAGACCTGTGCTTATCTGTGACCGTTTTCTGGTTTAGGAAACTGAACAGAACCAAACCCACTGACTAGGAGAAAATTCCACAAATTTCAGCTTATGGAAGTCTTTCCACTAATCCTTTTCTCACAAGAAAGAGAAATTGGCTGCCTGGTATTGTCCCCTGCTGGGCCTACATTGATTTTTTTTTTTAAAGATGAAAATATATGGTGCAGTGCTCTTGAAAAATTAGAAAAACAAATCAGCCTGGAGCTCAATATAATCTCTAATTTTGAAAATGCTAACTAAAGACTATGTAAAAGGGAAGAGAAATATGCATTTTTTTATTACAAGATAAGATCTGAGCTTAGAAACCGGTTTTACTTCCCTGACCCCCTGGACTGGAGGGCACTGCTTTTCTGGCACTCTCACATGTTAACAAGGTCATCTGCACTCCCAGGAGAAACTCAGAATTCATAACTGGAGTTTCAGCAGATGATAAAAAAGAGAAGAAAGAGAGACTGATTTGCAGTTTCTTTACATAAAAACATATTCAGAGAAATTTCCAAGGCACATGTCTCTCCCTGTGGTTGGGGTCTTAAGTAGTTTGTTTATTAAGAAAGATCAGTATTTATTTTATTTAAGCATATCAGCTCCCCTTGAAAAAGAAAGTCTGGAAAATAAATAAAGTTCAGTGTCAAAAGATCCATAGCAGGGCTATTCTCTGTATTAATAAAACACAGTGAATAATACAGATGTCCTTGAGAGTAACTGTTTCTTACAGAGATAAGATGGTGATTAATGGGAAATTTGTTCTTGCCAGAGGTGGCTATCAAGTATAAGTAAATAAAAGGTATGGTTCCATTCTTGCAGTCTCCCTACCATAAATATTATTACTTTGGTAATAGGAAGCTGTAATACTGCTGGCCATTTGAAGGTTAAGATTCTGAAACACCCTTGCCCCTAAGGTTAGTCTGTTGATGATGTCATTTACTATGATGCTACAGGAAAAACAAATGGCATGGCAACCAATTCAATTTAGTTTTAAAATAATTTCCAGAATATAATGTTATTCTCTGATGGTGTCATTGCACCTTGTCAAAATTAGCCAAAGATCTTAACCTGAAGAAATGGAACAGCCTTTATGAAACTGGATTTTAAACCTGATAAAGTGCTGGAACAAATAAATATGGGTTCTGTCCCTTCCAATACATTTTAAGACATTACCCTACAGGCAGTGGTACATGTCCTGCAGCAGCTCGCCCCCTTCCTAAGCCCTTGCTGGGAAGCAGAACATTGCTGGGAGGCACCAACCTCCTGCAGTTCTCCTTAGCACTTGCCTGAAGTTACTTGCACAAGAGATGGAAGATTTCCAACGCTACCTTAACTGGAGATAGGAAGAAACCCTCCCCCACAAAGACATTCAATTGTGCCCACAGTTTATTTATGGATCTTGTATTTCACAGTCCAAATATATTAACTAAGTTATTCTGTCAAGAAATATAAATGATGATCATTTGTTAGCTGCACTATTTGAATAATCGTATCAAAGTGTAATAAAGTTATTGAAGGGATTTATTAACCTGATGAAGTAACTCATTAAATCCTTCAAATGCATTAATGAAGGAGGAACTGTGGGCCTTTTGGTATAATTGGAGATGGGAAATTGTGCAGCTGGTCCAACCTGATAAAAATAATCAGATATCCCAAATCACTGTTATTTAGCTAGTAATTTTGGGGACTTCTATCCCTACTCTGGATTTACACATTATTTTTCTAACCTAAGTAGCTCTGTCTCAGAACTCAATTACTTATTTTGTTTTACTATGGCCTGAAGTTACATTTGTATGCTTACAAGTGGGAGCTGAGGCACACATCAGTCAATGACGAATTTCTTGTCCCATGCAGTGGAGAAGGGACATGAGCCAAACCCTGCCTTTTGAAGTGCACTAGAACGGCAAACTGTTGCAGTTGACAGGGGCCATTGCAAGCAATGACTTGCTCAGGTACCTAGAAATGGTGTCTGCAGTGGGAGCCGAGGAGCATGCGTGGTCCCTCCCACTGGCACGCTGGCACGCTGACTGCGCTCAGCAGTAAGATGCCAGGTAAGTTTCGGCTCTTTTTTTCCAGCAGCCTTGGACTAAATCAACCTGTTGTGTGAGATGTGGCTGGTGGTTCTTGAAAGTAGACCTGTCTGCTGCTAATTGAGCTGGCTTGACCAGCACGACCAGCTTGGTGCTGTTCTGACCATGTGCTTTAAGAGGACACATTCCTGAATGTTGCCTTGTAAGGCCTGGCTAAGGAACCCAGAGGTCAAACAGGGCTGAAGTCAAAATGTTAGCTGTGCTGCACTAATTCATTTGCACAGCTGGGAATCAGTACAGGCAACCTCTGCTCAGGAAAAAAAAAAAGGTTGATGGTAGAAAGAGGGTGCACTGAGCGAGGGAGGATGGGTCAGAGTGCGGCATGTCGCAGACCTGTCTGAGGATCAGCCCTGGGATCACCTGCTGCATTTCCAGGCAGCTTTCAGTGAATTAGCACTGAGTTGCTATCCCATTTCCTATCTGCAGAGCATTTGGTTTAACCCAGAGCTGCTTCCTTTTATAATGTTTTTAAAGGTTAGGAAAACCACTGCATGAGTACAAGCTGCACTTTTCCAGTTTGCAGCATTAAAAAGCTTCCAAGCACTCAGGTAGTACTTAGTGTTGGAGGTGCTGCTATAACCCACCTCAGGGACGTAGTCCACCATATGGCTACAGCTGTGTGGCACCTGGGCCGTAAAAAGAGGGGAGCTCGGGAACAGACAATTATTTTCAACATTACTTGTGGTGTTGCTGATTTATGGTGGGCTGGAATCAGCAGCGTGAAATGAGGGTTGTTACAGAACTGTTTTTTATGATCAGGTGGCAGTAGGTGAGCTTCTGCTAAGTGATGACATTCATAGAGCTAGGACATCTGAGAAATAGAAAACTCTGGTTTCAACCCCCTGTCAAGGAGTTTTTATTAGGAGATATAAAAACATGCAATTTGTGTCTTCCTGGTAGTTCCTTTGCCCTGGGAAAACTGAAGCTGGTCTTTGTAGCTTCAATCAATTAGGAGAAGGATGTAGGATGCCTTTTTTGTTTTAGGCATATCTTTTTCATGGTTGCATTCCAGATAAAATGCTGTTCTGTCAGGGATTCTAATCACCTTTCAGCCATTTATGTAAAATACATGTCTCTGAAAGAGGTAATGAATGCGCTATCCCTAAGGCTTGAAGACTGCTGGGATGTGAAGTGCAACTGTAACGAAGCAAGACGTGGGCATTATTCTCAGGCATCAGGCCTCCCGCCACACTGACTCGGCTGCCACATTGTGCTTCTCTGTGATGTGCGAGACAAGGTATAGAATGCGCAAAGTCAAAATAAATTCACCATACAACACTTTACAATAAGGTCACCTCTGATGTAAGGCTAGTATTTAATGGCTACCAGCTTCATTATAAATCTGTTTTCATGAGCGTCTGCTCTGCTTAAATCGTGAGTCTTGGGAGAGGTGAAAAGATTGATTTAAAACAGACCTGTGAGGTTAGCAGGTGGAGAAGAGAAGGGAGCAAATCTGTCATGTCGAATCATGACATTTCAGGTGATCTACACATCATGGCCTGTCTTTTGGACCTCAGCCCCTGCTCTAAATAGCTATTTAAGAACTTGGAATTGACAGCCAGAGCAGGAGCCAAGACCTGCAGTAGGCTGGGCAGCACCTCCCCTTCCCAGACGAGCTGGCTCCAAAGGAGAGACAATATGCTGCAAGGAAACATGTCCGCTCCCTCACTACTTCCAGTTGCACATAGACCAAGGCTGATACTGTTCTTTGCTAGGAAATGCATCAGATGGTGAGTTGAAGCTGCACTTGTTCTTAGCCATAAGATCACAAGAAGAAGTATTAATTTAAATTTTCAGTCATCAATTTCATTCCCTGTCTGTGCTGGAGAACATACTGGTTCTGGCATGGATAGGTTAATTAAGAAGAGAAGCAAAGTGTTTGTCACCTTTGTTTCTGTTTTTAGAAATGGAGTTGAGCAGTTAACCAATGTTTATTGCTTAGAAAATGTGTACCATATTATGTTTACCTAAAATAGGACAACTGAAATAGGCACTTTTTATTAGTCCTTCTTAACTGTTGAATAAAATGTAATGCAGAGATAAGTGACAGAGGAAAAAAGGAAAATCGTAATGGCTTCCAAATTAGACTGCATCTGACAGCCCCCATTTCTTATCTGTCTTGTAAAATTTTGTGTAACTGTGTGCTATTTTGAGAAACATTAGCTCTTGTCTTTCCCTTTTACAGTCTGCTAAATAGGCTGTATATCTTCTAACCTTGCAGATGACAAAATGCACTTCTTCACCACGGTCCACACAGTGCTAGATCATTTCAGCCTTTTTGAGTAAATGACACGCAACTCTGTAATTGCATGATTAGGCCCATAGATTACCAGATTACATCTATAAATCTTCACCATAGCTACCACTCACTTGGCAGAAATAGTGAAGTTTCATCATTTGTTCTCATGTAGAAAACATACTGTGGAACGCAACCTCAGAGGTCACTGGGATGGCATTTCCTTATGTGGCCCTTAATCAACTTGCAGCTAATGCAGCAATTACCAAGCCCAATTACCTCTATGTTGGCTTCAGAGAATTTCTTTTCCAAAGTCTGGATAGTTAGATTCCACTCCCTTCATTTAATAAGTGAGGTAGATTCAGCTATTTGCACAATTGTTAGACACTTCTGAAACAGGCTATTTGTGCAACAAGGGCCCATCGGAATGAGGAAGTTGTGCCAACAGAACTTGAATGGGGTATTTAATTGGTACTAAAAAGATGTGTGCAAAAAAGGTGCATGGGCACTCTTATTTCTGTGCTAGTTTTATTTCAAATAACCTGTTCCTATTCTGCCTCAGCTGAATCCAGATAAACTGAAATAGAAAACATTGTCCAGCTTTTTGTGTATATGTATTTCCCAGTAGTTTTGCATATATACACGTGTAAAAATACAAGTTACTATACCTGATGCAGTTCCTTAGCTTGTGAGCTGTAATCACACACTCAGCATTTATTTAAACATAGTTTGGAGACATTGTGCAAACTAATACATTTGCTTTGTTAGCTAACAAAGGGGTTTGACAAGCTGCATATCTTTAGTTATAACCACATTTATATTATAGCTGCTAAGAGCTAACCTGTGAGTTGCACCATTTAGAACAGGAACTGGTATAATCTACTTATTTGGCAACAGTCCAGCACCGATACATGCTCTGCAAATCACAACAGGTTTGACTGAAACGAAGCCAATGGAGCAATTCTTTACCAATGAGAAGAGCTAAACTGTAATATGTTAGAAGTGGCTGTATCATTATTACGAGTTCCAGCTCTTTGTTCAGTTACAAAGGAAGATGGCTACGTTTTGATGCCAAGTATATGGGCATTATTATCCCTTTTCCCTGTTCTCCATTTTGCTTTCCTTGGAGGGAGTAATTGCTAGGGCTGCTTTCGAGAGTTTGAACTACAGGTACCTGACATGCACCTGCCAGGAGTTCAGCAGAGTAGAATAGCGTTTAACAGTGGTCCCAGTTTGCCTTGCCCCTCAAGAGTTTTGCTTCTGTAATGGCAGGATTTTGTCTGATTTGTTTTACCTTTGACAGGTCAGTTTCCTGTTCATTTTATTCATATTTTATTTGCCTTTAAAATGATGCCTGCTGATTTTAGATGTATTTCAGCTCTCACCAAAATTACTCTAGGTAATTCCTTCTTTTCTGAAGTAGCCAAAAAGAAATTCCTCATTTGTGGATAGCCCAAAATTCCATCATGTTTCTGTTTGTACACTCATGAGCAGCTATTACCATGAAAAACAACAAGTGTGACCTTGGACCTATTTAGCATTGTCTTTAGGTTTCCAGTTGTTGGAAGAGACATACAGGTATCTCCTTTTTGTACAAGGGAACTTGCACCACTTATTCCAAAATATCCTAAATGTAGTGACCACTCAGGCATGCTACAAAAATATTTGCTTGGGAAGAGTGCTGGACAGCATTGAGTGTAGGCTAGCCAGTGCAGTAGGATAAGAGATGATGTTTTTGAAGATGTCTGGATGTGTTACTGGTTGAAAGGTTTTCTCGTTTCTGCTCACGTTAGCTGTATTTCCCCCTCATAGGGAAGCTCAGGAAGTGTGGCCTAGCTGAGCGGACAGTGAGGTGGATTGAGAACTGGCTGGATGGCAGAGCCCAGAGGGTTGTGATCAGCGGTGCAGGGTCTAGTTGGAGGCCTGTAGCTAATGGTGTTCCCCAGGGGTCAGTACTCAGTCCAGTCTTGTTCAACTAATTCATCAATGACCTGGATGAAGGGACAGAGGGTACCCTCAGCAAATTTGCTGATGACACAAAACTGGGAGGAATAGCTGATACACCTGAAGGCTGTGCTGCCATTCAGCAAGACCTGGACAGGCTGGAGAGCTGGACAGAGAGAAATCTCATGAAGTTCAACAAGGGCAAGAGCAGGTCCTGTCCCTGGGGAGGAATAACCCCATGCAGCAGTACAGGCTGGGGCTGACCTGCTGGAATGCAGCTCTGCTGAGAGAGACCTGGGACTGCTTAGGAACAACAAGTTAACCATGAGTCAGCAGTGTGCTCTTGTTGCCAAGAAGGCCAATGGTCTCCTGGGATGCATTAAGAGAAGTTCAGCCAGCAAGTTCAGGGAGGTCCTCTTCCCGCTCTACTCTGCCCTGGTGAGGCCCCATCTGGAGTATTGTGTCCAGTTCTGGGCTCCCCAGTTCAAGAAAGATGAGGAATTACTAGAGAGAGTCCAGAGGAGGACTATGAAGATGATGAGGGGACTGGAGCATCTCTCCTATGAGGAAAGGCTGAGGGAGCTGGGCTTGTTTAGCTTGAAAAAGAGAAGACTGAGAGGAGATCTTATAAATACTTATACATATCTTCAGGGTGGGTGTCAAGAGGATGGGGCCAAACTCTTTTCAGCGGTGCCCACAGACAGGACAAGGGGCAATGGGCACAAACTGAAGCAGAGGAAATTCCAGCTGAACATGAGGAAGAACTTTACTTTGAGGGTGAGGGAGCACTGGAACAGGCTGCCCAAAGGGCTTGTGGAGTCTCCTTCTCTGGAGATATTCAAAACCCGCCTGGACGAGGTCCTGTCTAACCTGCTCTATGTGGTCCTGCTTTGCCAGGGGGGTTGGACTAGATGATCCTCAGAGGGCCCCTCCAACCCCTACCATGCTGTGATTCTGTGATTCTGTCTCTGTGGCTTTGGATCAGCATCTGCTTTCTCATTTAAAAAGATGTAAGTAAAATCACATAAACATAAAGAAAAGCTTAAAGGGAGCTAATAAAATTATTAATTAATAAAACGTATAAACCTGAGAGGAAATGTGTTATTCAAAGTCAACTGATTGTGCATAAGAAGAACTACCAGCATTAAGAAGGGAGGTAATGGATTATATGTGAGAGGAAACTTCTTGATGAGTGAAAACTGCTTTGGTAGATTAAGCTCTGTCAATAAAAATGTTTCAAGAATAGACAAGAGTGTGATAACCTGTAATAGGGTTGGCATAATACTCTTGCTGGCCTACAGTTCAGCCCTAATTCTAATGATTGCCTGATATGTCCCACGATCTTGCAATCAATCCGTCATTGTCATAAGTATCAGGAATATAATACACTCCTAAAATAAGCAGATATAACTTCTGAGACAATCTAATCTTCTTAGATCAGGTAATTTCAGGAAGATAATTCATGCACATAGCGCATTTTACTACTGGTGAGCAGTAATACTACTACTACTACACATGATCTAAACACTAACAAATACAATAAAATAAAATAGCTTTTTCTGATCTCTATAATATTTGTGGTCCACCTATGGATTTCCATCCATTTCAACACTAGTATGGAAAGATACACATAAGCTTTGCCAAGTTTTCACTTTCCTGCTTCACAATACAGAAAATTATTCAATTATTGTGTTTCACACGTTGAAAACTCCATCAGTCTTGCAAAAAGAATTGGAAATGGAAATGGCCGTTTGCCACTTTCTGTGCATGGTATTTAAGAGAGTTGTACATTGGTGCCCTCTATACACACTCTAGAGAACTGCATTACTTTGGTTTGTCTGGTTTAAAATAAACTTGAAAATAGTATGTGATAGATTTAAATAATTAAACAGAACTTCAGGACCTTAATGAAATGAAAATGAGGGTAAGACTGTAACTGTTTGGGAGGGCAGAAGATCAGAAATAAAAAGTGACTTACAGTTGAACCAATGCACGTGGACTTGACTTTAAGCTGCCTTGCAGTCAGCAGTGGCTGTGACTTACTGGTGAGAACTTGGGGGATGGGGACCTAGCAATAACAAACACCATGTGTCAGATATTAGAGCAAAAAAAAGCATGTTTTTAACAAGACCAAATAGCTGATGGGAGATGAATCAAATGATCAGTGAAGCCATGTTAAAAAAAAGAACTCCAACTATCCATTTTACCAGCAAGTCCCCTCTACGCTCTATACGCTTTATGCTATGGAACAGACTCAAATATGTTGTCTAGCCTTTGCACCGTCTTGTATGACAGTGGGATTACACCACACATATTGGTAAAATGCACTCACTACTGTATTCTGACACCTTTTAAAGTGATGTTTGTTGTTGGAAAACCGTGCAGAGGCATAAGAGTTATATGAGGAGCCTAAATGGAGCCCCACTGTTTCTTTGTGTGCTCTCCCAGCTAACTGCACTGCTGACAGACAGCACTATTAAGCAGTCATTAGCACCACATCTGAAAGCTTGGCTTCTGCTGATAATAACAGGCTATTCAATATTTTGAGCCTTTGTAAGAAAGAAGGCACCTAAACGAGAATAACGAGGTCATTCTATGACATGCCTGAGGATATGAAACCATGGGTAACTTTTTAGCCCGTTTGATATGTGAACACATTACATTTGGCTGTGACAGATTATTTCTAGCCTTCAAAAAAAAAAAGCTTCCATTAAATCACAGCATACAACATCAATGCCAAGCGCTAATCAAAACACTGGTGTCACTGTAAAGCACAACCTTCAAAATAATTCTGTGTAGCCCAATCAAAAAGAAAACATATATATGGACAGATGTGAAGTAGAGCAAGGAGCTGAGATAGTGTCAGAAACGCAGTAAATTTTAACAGTTAGCAAATTTTCAAAGGATTTTATGACAAAACTATTGCTTCCAATTCTGCATAATGTTTTCTTTTGCTGAATGAGATGCATGGACTATTTTGGCTTTGAAACGATGAACAAACTGCAATTTTAATTTTAGACCTGCTTCTTGCTTAGAGCATTTGCTGTTTCTCTTAAAACTGGCTCGCTTTCCTTTGCAAATGGTCCCAACTTTTTACAGAAGGCTTTGCACCACGGTGCTATTTCAAGATTTTTCATACAGTCGAGCAGTCTGGGTTTTAAGCAGGGTTATGCTGTGTATCCACTTCACATCACAGTCTCTTAGGTAACACGTTGTTCCGCTTCCTAGCTGTAAGCTCACGAGTGAATGCTACAACCTATAGAGGTCTATGGATTAACACAGTTTAGGTTGTTGCTCAGCTTTGCAGTTCAACACTCTCAAAGTCTACCAGAGGAGTAACAAAAGTCTGCTTTTCTTCTGTTTGTTCTCCACGGTTGCTTCCTATGTTTCTGCCTACAGAGGTGGTGCGCGGGGAATTTTCCTGGGTGTGCAAGAGAGCGACACAACTTGCTGCTGAACAAAGGAAGCGTGCTGGCCCTCAACTCTTTCTCTTGTTTTGGGAAGTCTCAGTGACCTTTGCTAGACAAGCTGTTTAGCTTAATTTTAATTGTATTTTTATTTTGCATTGTTTTTAGTGGTGTCATACGCATGCAGCTAAGGGAGATCTGCATAATACAACTTACTTCTTTGTATTCAGCTTCTGTACGTTTGTTTAATGTTAGAGCCTGAACACATAAGCACAGCTGCTAAGAACTCGACGCTGAGCACTGTGAGCTCCCTCTTGCCCTGGGCACTCACTGTAGGTGCAGATGGTCGAGTACCAGGGAGTGTAAGAGGTGCTCAGGATGCTCCCAGCGCTGGGGAGGACCTTTCCCTTAACCGGCTCCTGCAGCATCACCTTCACCCACCCTGAGCCTGGATAAAGGGGAAGGCCACAGCATCCTTTCCTTGGGAACCACTGAAAACGTCCATAAAGGCTTAAAGGAAAGGAGAGTGGTTGTGGGAGCAAGGGTGGGTAAAAGCCCCTTGCTCCCAGAGAGCTCCACTTTGTGGCAGGCAGTTCCTCTTTGTACCCATAAGTGAGATACCATGGAGGGAAACAGACTGGCAAGTTTGCTTCTGTGCCAGTTTCTCTCCTTTTAATTTCCATTTTCTTGGTCTTACTGATTTTTACAAGGGATTAACTCAGCGGTTCTATTTAGACTAGAAGGCAAGGTTTAATTCAAATTATTCAGGGACTTTACAGGCTGAGTGTGTTAAACTGTTTGACTTCATCTCGCCCTCAAGCTTACTAAAGTTTTTTTTAAATTAAGAAAGATTAATGAGTGATTGCCCTTTTTTAGTAGATGCTTTTAAGATTAAGCCTCTCCAATATTATAATTGGAATAAGATGCACATGCCCTACCTGAAAGGCAATTACAAATACAGAGAATAGCATGTCATGTTTGTTCTATAATCTTAATGTTTCATTAGGTGTTTCCTGGTTATGAATTATCTATCAGCTCAAACATAACAGTTAATTCTAATTACCACTATTCTTGAATCACTAACAATCCACCCTGAATGTGAACAAAACATCCTTGGAAGAATGGGAAGGTAGGAAAAGGGACAGCTTCATGGTATCTTTTTGGCACACAAAATAAAGTCTTTTAAAATAGACTATAGATTTTAAATACAGTAGTAATTCATTAAGAGAAAGGATAGAAAAGAAAAAATGGTTTATCAGTGTTCTCTCAAACAAGGAGTGGGATGGCATAACCCTTCGCATCAGCCTAGCTCAGCCCCTCTTGAATTCCAAGGTGAACAGAAACAGGCTCCGAGAACTGCACCTGGAGTATTTTAATGCATCTTTATCACAGCCATGATTTATACCTTGGGCAGTCTAACTTTCAAAGCTGGAAAAGTAGTTCTGCTGTTCATGAAATTAATTGCATAAGCCATGATACTTCAATATAATGTGTATTCATTACAGACAGTAAAATCTGTGGAGTTCTATTAAAAACGAACAGTAGTACAGACAATGTAATTGCAGGAGGCAAATCTGGCTTTCCAACATCAAGAGGTGGCTTAAGCTTTGTATTTTAGACATATTTCTTCATTATGCACTGGATTAATCTGCTAGTGTATTTGGCTAGAAAGAGTAAAAGACAACTTACTGGGAGAGATTTCCTGCTGCCTTAACTCTGTGCCTTTACTTACTGAACCTGCAGATTTCTACAGCATGTCCTGTTGTCGATATTGTGCGGCTTTAGAGACCAAGCTGTCAATACTATGTAATATGGGAACTTCAGGTCTTAATAGTTTAGGTCTCAACCTTAGGCTTAAAATTTTTCTAATCCTCAAGTTTACAGAGAAAATTAAAAAAATATATACTGAAAGACTCCAATGCTAAAAGCCAAATAAAAAGACAACAGATTGTATTGTTTTTCATCTCACAATCTTTGGGTCAAATGCAGGATTTTTTAAACAATTTGAGTTTGTAATACTGAGAATAATGAGAAAGTGCTTACATTATCAGAACCTAATCAGCAGAATCTGAAAAACTACATTTAAACACTCTCATTGTAACTTTTTATTTGGCAGAACAAAGTAATTGTTTGTCTCAAGTACAAAAATGCTATTGAAAAGAAAATCAAGGTGGGTTGGAAACTGCAAACTTAGAAATTTTCTCCTCTGGATTCCACTGTATCTGAATCATCTTACTTTTTAAATGGCTACATAATGCAGATTACAACATTTCTGAAGTTATGTAATGGGCAACAGTTCTCATGAAAAAAATCCCAGTGCCAACTTGCTACCATGTTACTACTGCTGTCCATAAGAGATAATTATGAAAAGGAAGATAATCTGACAATCATAATTTTTTTTTGAGCTATGACTTTTTCCATTGATTTTAATGTAACATATTTGCCTTTCTAAAACAAGGAATTTTTTTCAAGGGAATTAAGTGCTCAATAATAATTGTTGTGTTTCTTTTCTCCTCTCTAGTGTTCATAATGGCTTCTGGACTTTTGGTTTACCCTTTTGGTTTCAACTCTGCTACTGTGAAGAGATTCTGTGAAAATTCAGACATCTACTATGCAGGAGACTGCCAGATTGGCTGGGGGTATATGCTGGCAATTGTTGGGGTAATGTTGTCTGTCTTTTTACCATTCTTTGCAAAATATGCACCAAAAGAGCACATATCTCCAACTCCAATACCTACTATTTTATAGGTGTATATATATACTATATATATATACACTATATATATAGTATTGTATTAGTGTTTAAGAACAGAACATTCCTGTCTACAGGCAATGGGCAGAAATTATTATAGCACTTCCATTTAGCTGTATTGCTAAAGAGAGAAAAAAGGAGATGAGGAAGAGCAGGTCAGATTCACAAAGACCAAAAGTGCATTGCTAGTCTTCCGTAAGTATGAGCAGCGAACACTCTGGAATTGAAATAAGATTAATCAGCAGCCTTTATACTGCTCTAAACATATAATGGCATAATGCCTTAGACAAAAAAAAATCTGTTTATCCTCAAAACATCTGTCTACCTCCCAGTTTCTTTTGTGTCTCAAAATCTTAAGTCTTTTAAAAGTTTCAATTCACTTTTTATAGATTATTAAATGTCAAAACTTTTATGAACCCAATAATTTTAAAACCAATAATGATATTTTGTTACAATTATCTTGATTAGTGAAAAAGCACCTACTAGTAGCCATGGCCTAAAATTAAGGTTGATATCTAAAAAGAATTGTATACAAGAAAAAAGTTTCTTTTAATCTAGATGTATTAGTAATGCCTGCATATTTAAAATTTTTGGCATACTTTTTAATACTGATCTAATCTTCAAGATTTAGAGTCACCTTCATCAAGCCTTGCATAAAATTTAGATGACTTTTTTCCACAGGGAAAGAAATCCAACTACTTCCAAAAGCTTTACGATGATTTAATAGTTTAACAACAGGAAAAAAAAAAAAGCTAATAATTTGTTTTCTGTAATTCTTAAATTATAATTTAAGTGGTCTTTTTACAAAATTATTTGAACTATTACAGGTTTAGATTTTGCAGTTTGTTGTTTGTTTTTTAAGGTCGAAAAATCTGTTTACAAAAATCCGTGTGCCCAGTGGTCCTTGTATGTAGTGATAATACAAGCCAGAATGAACAGGATTCTAATATTTCCATTCCTATTAAGAGCCCATTATTGTGAAAAAAAAAATAGTGAAATGCTACTGAACATGACTAGTAACAATCTGATGCTGTGTCAGAACTAGCAAATGGCCATATTTCATGAGTTTGTATGTGAAATTTGTGAAGTCCAATTTCCACAATAGCACTGAATTCATTACTATCAAGCATTGAAATAAGTGCACTTGATTGCCTTAAGCAAAAGAAACATTGGGTTCTAATCTCACCCCACCATTATGTTTTTCATTTAAAATAAAAATTGAATTCTAATTCTATTCTTGTATTTTATTTTCTATTATTTATTTTTTAAAAATCACAATTATATTTAATTCAGAGCTGTACTTCTTAGTTTTGTATTTTGGCACAAACCAAGTGTTCAAATTTATTATTCTTCACTTAGCTGAGTCCAACTGATTCCTGAATTTCTTTTTTTTTTTTTTTTTAATGGAAAGTGTACATGAAGGGACAGAGAGAGGCATATTGAGGATGTATAAGAAAATGCAAACAGATCGAACAATCACTGTGTTACTTTAATAAATGTCAAAGACCTCTGAAGTCTTGTTTACATTCCTCACCCTCCTAAACGTCAATGGAACATTGCATTGTTTTCCAAAGTAATTGTCTGTTGTTACATTTTCATGCACTCCAAAAGCAAATTCTGCACATAAACTTAGCAAGTTCCATTACTAATCTTTGAAAATACGGATTTCAATGTAGAATTAAGTAGACTGAGAAAGAGAGACAGAGAGTGTGTGCTATGCCGTTTTGCTCGCAGTGACTAAGGAATTAAATCTTCCAAATATTTGGAAAATAGGTTGAAGAAATGTCTCTAAAAAGAATAAATTTCAGTCACTTCTGTATGCTAATGTACTTTTCAGTAATGTCTTACAATTCTTTTAATGAATGGCTGAAATTGATAATTTTTATGTAAGAGTGAGAAAAGTGAGGAATAACAAACAACATACAAAAAGAAAATCATCACTGCGAAGTAGAGAGACAGAGATGCAGGCTTTTCTTTCCTAACCAACCTGTGCCTTTACACTAGAACCATTATACCAGACAGGATCAATACGGTTAAAAAAAAACCCCAACAACAAGCAACAACTGAAAAATGTTGAGTAATGTGTATAAACTGTATTACGTAGGGTTTTTTCTGTTTTGTGTAACGTTTACAACTGTTCACTTAATGTTTCACTAGAAAAAGTGATTTGTTAGTGTAAAGTAGAAAAATTTTTTTCAAAGATCTGAACACTGAAAGTAAAATTATTTTAGATTTTTTATTAACAGCCATAACATACCTAGCAGACGCAAATGACCTATTCCTGTCATTACTTATTAACGTAACGTTCACATATGCAGAACTGGAACCATCAATCATTGAACTGAAATCAGTAGGACTACAACATTTGTGTGATGTTGATGACGCGCACGAACGCTTGCAGGTCTGGTCCCATAGTTCAAGCTTCCTTTGTGGTTTTCAATTACTGTTACAATGGAGTCTCACAATTACAACACTGCTGTACCAAATCCTTTCCTTCTTAAAACTTAACTTCTTCTGTGGTGAACATCATCAAGCACTACATCCTGTAATATTCTGCACCTTTTATGAGTTAAGCTACTGTTTCCATTTGAAACTTTCTTTAGTATTTTATAACATATAAAGGAAATCAAATATATGTGTATGACCTCTACAACTGGATAGATGAAACTCTCCTTGAGACATCCACGCTCAGAACCAGCTTAGCACAGAAGGTAGAGATGACAATGCAAGCGATTCTTACAACTGTTAGTAAAGCATATACTTTAGATCCTGAAGGGGAACATTAAGGGGGGTGTTGCTAACAATGCATGTGCTAACACTGACAGATCACTTTTTTAAATAAAGACTGTCCGCGCGTTAAACTGTGTAAAAGCGTTTCCTTGTTACAAGTCAAACGATTTACTGGACCAGGTTGAAGTTTTATTCTAAATATATAATTTTTTAAGTGTAACTAAAAGCTGTATTTTCCATTAATGTGTTTCTGCGTTGACTAGCTGGCTCCTTTTTAGAATATTAACTGTTTTCTGTATTTGACTTGTTGGATACAATATTTCAATTATTTTAAATGTGAAATTTCCAATTGCCAACACTGTATAATAAAAAAAAAAATATCACACTGTTCACCATTTTCTTGACAACTCTTTTGTTTTACAACTCCCAACAGATCTGGTACAAAGCTTTTGAAGCAGGGGGACTAGCTAAGGGGAAAAGGAAATAGAAACAGCAGGAATAATCTATGAAAGTTAATGTTTGAAGGCAAAGACACATAAATGTGTACATGGTCCCTCCCTCATGAAAGATGTTTCTATGGCAAAGGCAAGGAAGTTCTGTGTTCAAATAATTATTTCTCTCCAACTTCCTCTGTGTCCTTGAGCAATCTTCCTACAGCTTCAGGGTCTGTTGCTATTTTATACAGACATTATACTGATTATTTATTTTTTAAAAACTATGAATCAGATAACTTATCAACGGGAACCATATGAATACCTAACATATACAGCTGCATCCTGGGAAATCTTTCTGTAGTATCTATTATGTTCATTTCTAGAAAAGCTTTTACACGTGTTCTTGTAACCCAGCAAAGGAAGGGGAACCTTATAGTTGGAACTCAAGGGGAATATAGACTGCCTTCATACTTTCTACCAAAGAACAGCTTTAATGCAGTATACAGAGCCAAAGAGAATTCTGTTAACATTTGTTTACTATTAAACTGTGGCCAAATACTCCTCAACAGAAGTATATAATCAACATTTTGAAATAGGTATTGAAGGAATTACTAGAAACTGAAGATAATGAAAAGCAATGGCAATCTGAACTAGTATTGATGATCTTTTTCTAAGACACTTCCACTACTGCAAAACTTCAACATTTTCATTCAGAATTTCTCAAAAAAATCTAACCTACTATGTAACAAAACTGTTATTTCATATATAACTAGGAAAGATAAGCTATGGAAAGTATGCTGGAAACAAAACATTGGTACTAACATTTGTTGGATAACACAGTATAGTAATATTTTCAATTATTTAATAAGATTTTCAGTATTAGTTTTGGTAAATGCGTTAGGATGTCCAGCCTCTATAGGTAATGATGAGTGAAAATCAGTATTGGACAACCATTTCGACTTTTACATTTCATTCATTGTTTTTACATATGCTGTCATCTCAACATCTGCAATTTTAACAAATTCTTGGAAAGTGTTTTGTTCTTGAATAGTTGCTGGTCTTACAGAGACACATTTGAATATGTTCCTTTTTGCGTCATATTTTCCCATGCACCTGTGCACTCGACCTCTAATTAGTCTTGGAAGCTCCCGGTCCTTCATCAAAAGCATGATAAACAAATAAAAAAGTTATATCACCTTTCTAACATAAGAGCTTTCAAAATGTCCACTTGTTAGATATCAGTGGATTTCTGAAGACTACATCAAACACAGAAGGAATTCACATCAGCTTTTTTGCTATTATCAACTACTTAGAAGCTGAACTGAAAGTCCCACCTTTTTTGCTGAAACAGAAGCCTGAGGATGCCCAGTGACTGGCTCTAGACCAGTTTGGGAACCATATGGTATAAGCATCCAGCTTTCCTTTCACACAGTAATTTTCTGTTTTATCGGAACAATCTATTATTAGCTTCATAAAAGGGATTACAGCTAGTGATGTCTGTGTTACGCATGGACACAGAATACTTACAATTTCGTAAAATACACAAGGCAGACTCTCCTTTCCATCTCTCAGAAGAAAATTCTTTGCGCCATATGCTCCAGGTGTGACTGCAGAATCAAGTGTGCCTGTACCATTTAGCAAAAACAAAGCATGATGTAAACATCAGAGCAGTACTAAGGATGATATACAAAGATACCATGACAACACCTACTACACAAAAGCACTAAGATATATCAAGGGAGCATCAGCTTTCTGTAAGAACTTGTGCTGACAGCACTGGAAGTTCCAATACAAATTATGGGCTTTACACAGTGTTTGAACAGTAAAATTGTCATGATGTCTCTCTAAACTGAGTGACCAAATGTGGATTTCATAACAAGGTTATTCCCTTGTTAAGCAGAGGACAATACAATTCTTTAAGTTTTATTGATCTTGATATGCAAATCAACTTTAAATATTCACAACCTTGTCAAAATAATAGTTTTCTGAGATGCCATTACATTGTGTATTCTTATTTACCTTGATTTAAAGTCTTTTGTCATGTTTGTTTCTCAGATAACGTAAATTAAAAAGAAAAGTGAAACAGTAAAAGTCATCCATGTGTACAAGTACTCCAGACTTGTATTTATTCCCAGATTAACTGTATTAAAAATTACTGTAAAACTGTACGTTTCTACAGAAGGTTCATTTTTAATAGTAAAATTTATTCTAACACAGTCTAAAAACAAGGAAAGAAAAGAAACAAGATAGAAAGAGCTTAAATGTTGGAGGATAACTGTATTATTAATTTTGTATCTAATTTAGTAACCTTTGATAGCTGAATGGATCTCCCAAGAAGGAAAATTAGATGGCGCTCATGCCAGTACTTTATGGGTTTAAGCATTTCAGCTATTGTTCCTACAACTGATAACATTTTCTCTTGGCTGCTCTCCTACCATCATTACCAGTTACAGCACAATCTACCATGCTTACCTAAAACTTCAAATAATAGTGCAGTTTTATAAGCATATTGACTCCAGTGCCTCATACTTTCAATGACTGCAGATATGATTCGCAAAGAATTCTTTTTTTCTTTACTTTTTAATTGAGATGCTGAAACTTCCTTTCAGAGGAAGATGAAAACTCAAGTTAGAGATACACATTCACACAATTTAAAAAAGCATGTAGACATTTATATATTATATTAAATATCCAATATTGACATTTAAATTATTTGTTCAGACTATACAAACAACTCCCTGCCAATTTGTATGATCATGCTGAGGACTGTAGGTTATTATCTTATGAAAATCTGAATTTTCAGAAACTGAAGGGTTTACTAAGGCAGCTAAGACTGATGAAAGATGCATCCTTTCTCAATTTTCTTTTTCTTTACTGTTTTCTTCATTGTATCTTCCTATTAACTCTCTCCATAAGTTTACCTGACTTTTGTCCTCTGGAACACAATCAAATTGTTTTTCATTCAGTTTATTTTTCTGAATATTATGGTTAAATTTATATGCCAGACTATGATCCTGCAGACTTCTTGAAACAGTGTTAGGTTTCAGAGGCCATTGTCCTTTAGATGTGTATGCTTGGCTCATTTCTGCTGTTTTGATAAGCTGAGATGAATTACGATTATCAGGGTTTTTTTGCTTCTGGACAGTTTTCAAACCATTTGAAAGGTTCTCAAACTTTTCAATAATTCCCCTATCAGATCTTGAATCTGTTGTATTACTTAAAGGAGTATACTCATTTGTGTTCCAAACTCTAGTACTGGGAGTCTTCTCTTCTGCCCTGCAGTACAACATAAGACATATCTATGTATTATTGTTTTAGCTTTAAAAACATCTGTTAAATATTCACACTCAAAGCACTTAAGCATACACTTAAATTTATCCATATACAGTGCAGTGGTCACACCTGTGCTTAAACCCAGATGAATTCAATAGGCCTTAGAAGCTTGCTCAATTATTGTCCTGCCCTGTATAAGGGTTCTTTCCTGACCTAAGATTCACATTTTTTTCATAACTCTAAAATAAAATAAGCAAAGTTTCTTCTGAGAGTGGTATTTCCGAATTCTTCTACCACCATCACTGAAGAAATCATTTTACAACTAACTCTCGTGCTGACCTTATTATTTCAACACACTTCTGTACAAAGGCGGCTCAGAAATTCCTTCGACCTCTATTACATTTTGCCTTTGAAGGCACTTGTTTGAAACATTTGTCTCTTTTTGCCATTGGAAAGGAATAGGAGGAAGGGAAGAGAGAGAAAGCACAATTATAACATTGCTGGAAGTTTTCCTGCCAGCTCTAGGCATCTGAATCTATAAGCTTTTCCTTGACTTATAACAGCACAGAGTTCACAATTATATTCAGCTTTGATTAAATGTTTTGATATACAATTGCCCTAAGGTACACTTACAGAAGCTTATTTGAGTCTGCTGATAAATTTGGTTTGGAAGTCGGCAAAACTTCAAGTAAAGGGGAATCTCAAAAAATTACATCTAAGACCAGCAAAATTCAATCAACTTTTATGGCAAGACTGAATTTTAGGCCTGATAAGGCCAGATGTTAGGTCTAATTAACAGACCTCATCAAGTACACTGGAAAGATACTCCATTTCAGTGGGTTTTGGCTCATAAACACAATGGAATTATTGAGGACTACAGTGGTGCTCTGAGAATTAAGAGTTTCTCTGAATGCTACAAGAACACAGAATAATGTAAGATATATTTTCCCATGAGAATAATTTTGGTTAAGGAAGAATAATAAAATTCAAGACTTCACCAACCTCCAGGCATACAAGCTTTTTCCAGCATTTTCTAAGTTAGCCTTTGATGCATTTGGTGGTTTCATAAGGGAAGGAGCCACTTGATGTTCTGTTCGGCTTTCAAAGATAAGTTTAAAGTATCACTGACATAGTAGCAGCTTTATTGCAAGACAGACACATGGATCATAGTTTGTGAAACAATTAGTACCCACATAAAAATCAATAAGCAAAAATAATCTGCTTTTACATACCCATTGTTTGCTGCTTTCTGTAGTTCAGCCACTTCTGGGTTTGCAGTTCCCCAGCCTAATTCTCAAAAGACAAAGGATTGAATATGGTTACAAACTGAAAAGATTCCAAGGTAACAGATCTGCTTAGGGCTCCTACTCTTTACCTGCTTAATGTTCCACAAACAGGCTCCCATAGGAAGGAGAGGGGGAAAAAATAAGGCAACTTCTAACAAGTAGGTTGCTTCTCTAGACAATGGTTGAGTTACAGACATTAGACTTACTAGCACAGAGACTTTCTAAGTAAAACATAAAGAAAGTACTGAAGGCAGAATTCTGCATCATTCTTTCCAAACACAGTTTGAAGAACAGAAGTTCTCTTCTGAATTACAAGAAAGACATAAGTGTTTCTTCTTGTAACACAGGACTTGAATGTTGATTGAAATCAACTGAAAACAAAAGGTCAGAGTTTCAAGAGACTCTATTTAAATGCCAGTGCTACTTCATTCTCTAACACACAAAGAGTCAAACTCCCTCTAGGCACAAAGTATAAAAAGCTCAATTATATAGAGGAGAAAGAAATTTCCTGGAGGACATTTTTACATAATGAACTTTTCAGAAATATACATAAAGGATGCATACAGCTCTTGATAAAGGCAACATCTAATTTCATAAAATACAATCATAAAGTTAAGATTTACTTGGGTTTAGAACCATTAAAAAAAAGTATCTTACTTACCAAATGACGTGGGAGAAAAGTCGTAAGTACGAGTCCCAGAACTAGCACCCAGCTCATTTTTAAGGGGATTTGAAGTGAGGGGCTGTCTATTTCTTTTCTTCTGATTGAACAGAGGTACAGGCAGACAACCTAAAATTAAAATTCAAATAATAATACTATACCAATAACAAAAGGATACACAATCTACACTTAAAACATGTAAATAAAATTACTTAACAATTATTTTACAGCACCCATAGGAATTACACTTCACAAACACATAACAGATCACTGCCTCATAGAATTCATATTCCCAGCTCTCTGCTGCAAAGAATCCTGTGAATGAAACATTTCCCTTAGTGATCAGTCACCTGACTCCAGTCAAAATCTTGCCCTGTGCTGCAATAGAACAGATAACCCACGCCAAGTCCACTCAGGAAATGGGGTGCAGGGCTGAATACTGTATATCCTGTATGACTACTGCATGTGTGTGTATATGTATGTATGTATATAAGCATAATGAGGTATGAATGGTAAAGCACAGAAGAATGGATGGTACCTGCTGTGCTGCGAGTTGAAGTGTCAGCCAGACTCCTTTTCATTTCTTTGCAGTATCTTAATAGGCAACAATGTATTGGTCACTCCAGATTTGCTCTATGGAAGTTAAATCAGCAAACAAAGTAAACTAATTTGAGTTGTAAACACATCCAAATTTTATGTGATTTTATGGCAGTTTCTCTTAACTCTCTATATATGCAGTGACATGCAACACTTAGACACAAACCTAAAACGCGCTAACAGTTGTACTGAATTTAGAAGATCCATGGGTACACAACCAACATGCAATTGCTCTTTGCAGATTAAGGGCCCAAATTATTACATTTTTGAAGTAAAAGTTGTATTCTCTGCTTTTTTTAAGTGCTGTAAAAATACTGAATTCACTTCTGAATTTAAAAATACATATACATTCAAACACAAGGCCTATTTTTAAATTCCTGAAAATAGAATACTAATTGCATACTTCTACATTGCTGCAAAGCATGATGGCAAGGTACAAGGCTTTGAGTAAAAAACTGATTTAACTATTCTGTGAAAACTAGCATCACGCTTCCAAAAAATAAACTATTCAGTACTTTATCGTACAGACCTAAAACCTTTAGCCAATTTCCTAATATATAAAATACTTCACACATCAAAAAAGCATTATTATCAGTTAGATATTATGAGCAGAAAAAGTGTATATTAGCATATTAGCTACATGTAGTTTGCCATATTTTTTTCCTGATCAATCTACGCTGTAGTGATGTCTATATACTACTGTATACATTGAGGATACTAAACAGGCTATTGTGCACCACTAGTTGCTATTCCATCACAGTTAGTTACTAGTACATATTGCTTTTAGTGGCATATGAATAATACACTGTACTTGTGCATATAAATAATGTAAGATGTTACCTCTACATTTGTTTTGATCTGGCAGTTAACTATGTGCTGCTATTAAACATGTTTACAAGAATTAAGCACAAGTGCCTACCACAGCTAGGCTAACAGATCAATTTACTCTTCATTTCTGTGAGATACATCAACTACTTGTGCAACGACATGACAGCAGCTCCTAGTTCATTGCTGTTACACAATTTAAATCTTATTGCCAGCACTATGAAGCCTAATGGCCATCAGAAAGCAACATACTGATATAATAAACCCCCGTAAATTTTAGTTTATTAAGCCAATTTTGGTGTTGCACAGGACTGTGGACAGTCTTGTTTTCCTTTTTGTCCTCTCTTGAAGATAAGCAAACCAAAACCCAGAGCTAAAGCTGTAGAAAAAAGTAAGCTAAGGCTGGAGAATGGAAGATACCAGGGTAAGCCCCCCCAGTGCCTCACACAGCAGCAGCACCAGTCACAAGCTAAAGGAGCCTGAAGTCCTCGCTGGAGGCTGAGGAAGAGCGCTGAGGTGAAGCCCGCCAAAAATAACGGACCCAGCGGCGACGCTCTCGCGCCTGAGCGCGTGCGAAACGGGCGGGAAGTGGCTGGCCGCCCTCCCCCGCCGGCGCAGGCGCAGTTGGCCGCGGGAGGCCGTCAGCGGGCGGGCGCGCGGTGCGCCGGCCCCGGCCT
>Ga0065711_1003474_pt1 | contig 39803 bp, 18 predicted proteins | sample Hoacrofraction12_FD_59098 | JGI IMG/M metagenome (GOLD analysis project Ga0065711, IMG submission 59098) | Hoatzin crop microbial communities from Cojedes, Venezuela - Epithelial fraction 12 v2 (version 2) | ecosystem: Host-associated > Birds > Digestive system > Esophagus > Crop | place... | reverse complement strand
CCCGCCTGGACAGGGTCCTCTACAGCCTGCTGTAGGTGACCCTGCTTTGGCAGGAGGGTTGGACTAGATGACCCACAGAGGTCCTTTCCAACCCCTACCATTCTGTGATTCTGTGAAGAGCAGGGTGATTTCATAGTTCTATCTGTACTGGTGAACTCTTGCCTTATCCTTCGTTCTCCATGCCCTGCTATTGTGTATTTTGGGGTATTTGCTTATGAGTAGAAGCAGGAGTAAAATTCTGTATGAAGATGGTTTTAGAAAGGGTTGTACAGTTAATGCCTCAGTAAAGGAAATAATAGGCTTATTTTTTTTAATATATATAATATGTTGGCAGGTTATTTTGCTGAGAAGGAACAAAACAACACTGACAAAAGGAAACTTACTCTACTCACATATTCAGTGTAGGGAATTTCTTACTGCAAATTATGCATATCATTAATTAGTGTAAATATTAAACGCGATCAGTAATGTGGAATATTCGCTGTTGCATTAATTGGGCAAAGAAAGAAAGCAAGTTTTAGGATGCAGATAGATTCATTAGTGTTTCACGTGAGGTGGTTGTTATGTCCTTTTTCTTGGTAGAAATACCTGGCATTCTCTGCCTTGCATTGAGGGAATCAGGAATGTGTTTGCCATGTCCTGTTTTGCTCCCTGCAAACAGAGTCTCTGTCTTAAGAAGAGTTTTGGATCTTTAGCCTGTATCCCTGGCAAAATAACCCACCTGTACTCCCTGTTTGTACCACAATTGCAGACAGTAGTTTACTGCAGTAGTTATGTGTTCTAGTAGCAGCGCTTCGCTGTGCAGCAATCCTGCATCTTTGCACGTTTGATTTTTCTCACTGATTGCTGTATTTTGAAATAAGCTGTTGATCCAAGTTTGCCTGTGGTGTCCATTTCAGTGGCTTTGTAAACCTACAGGCAGAGAAGCTGCCTGTGAACCTTGGAGGGAAGGGGGAAGGAGGGTGGACAGTGTGGAATACTTTGGTCAGCTAGCCTGAGGTGTGTGGTCCATGCTTTCAAATTGCAGGATAGCGGGAATGATGTGGACTCCATCCTGCATCGGTAAATAAAGTACAGGCTATTTGGGGTGCATGGTCTTAATTGCATGGGCTCATACCATACCATTTTATCTCAGCTACTGTAGATGACCACAAACAGACTTAAACTACCACAGGTCTACCATCAAGTGCTACACTCATGCCTTTTTCTGGGTGGATGTATGTGTAATGTTTTTTATCCTCTACAGGTAACACCTGAGAGGCTTGTGCATCGCAGGTGGTAGACTACCAAGGCTGCAAAATGCCTGTATATCCAGGAATCAATGTAAAACAAGGCATTGACCAAGCATGAAAGACCCTTAAGGATATCATCTGTGTGATGATGACTGACTTTTCTACCCTGAAGTTAGAAGTATAAGGCCTTACTTGCATCAAGTGAGCTGGAGAGAACTGTTTACAAGCTGTGATATAGATTTTAGTGCAAGGGCTTGATCAATAACATTTAACAGAGGAAGGAACAATTTGATTTTTACCAGAGAATGGTTTTAGGGTTTTGCCTCTGCTATCCAAACAAAAGAAAAACTGATCTTTTAAAATGGGTGATGAAAAGGCTAAATCCTTGTTACAGGCACAACATCTGATAATGAAGGCATGAAGAATTGTTTAAGGGAATACTGTTTATATTTGCAGCCTTCTGCAAGTGTAATGAGTTTAAGATAAAGAATTAGTAATAACAGGATGGTCAACTTGGAAAACAGTGAGTGGTCGAGCGTCTCTTAAAGTCTTTCACTTTACACTGAAGGTGTCTTTAGTAGTTATTGATTTAAATCAGCGGCTAAGAAATATTGGTTTATATAAATGTTAATGTTTGGAATCTGCACTTCATGGCTATTTTTCTAGAAAGGGGTTGCATTCTGCCAGTTAATGATTAAAATGTGAGGTGTCTGATTAAATATAGTTCTTTTACAAGATAGGAGACTACTTTTTGATAAGTAAGAGGATATTTTTGTATGTATGTATGAAGTTTTTTCCCTTAGGGAATGTGATTTATTATATGGTTGTCATTTACGGACTGTCGTGAAGTTGTTGGATAGAAGTTGCAGTGTAACCGAAGTGCAGGAGGACACCGTAATTTTCAGCAGTGAATGTCCTGTTCTAATAGATGTGTCAAGTTTGTTTGAAGCAAGTAGATCTAATCCTTTCTTACATCATTTATCTTCATAGATTTGAAGAAGAGTGTATACTTCCCTGCTTCTTAATTATGTTTCTCACCTTTGAAAGACAAATATCTCTAACTGCTTTCTTCTGTATCAGAGGCTACTTGCCTCTGCTGTTTGTTACGGTTTGGAGTGGTGTTTTCTTGACAGCATCTGTAGGTTTATGTTGATGATTGGTCTGTCTCAAACTTTTAAACATTGTTTCTAAAAATTTGTCTTAAACTCTCCTTGCTTTTTCAGCATTATTTCAGTGTATATAGAGCCAGTAAACTCTCCACATTCCATTTCTTCCTCTATTAAAATGAAGTGACTTATTTCTTCTGCAAATGCTTCCTTTATCCAAATGCTGATTATCTTAATGACTCAAAAAACACTATAAGGAGTGAGACTTAATCTTGACAGAAACTTACTGAAGTGGGCTTTTGTTCTTCACTTTTGTTGTTACTCTTTCACTGACTGTCCTTTTCAGATAGGATCTGAATTTGTTTTGAAGAATCTGTTGTTCAAAAAGAAGTAAATAACAAAATAAAGCCATTAAATGCCTTTATCATAAAGATAAAAAGCAAATCTATTCTTATTTTCAGATTGGTTGGGCGATACAGAACTTCATTGTATTCTTAATCCAATGTTGTTTTGTTATAGTTGAGTGTGTCATAACAAGGACATAGTACCTGATACAAATAAGTAAAATATCTAGCTGCTGTGTTAGTGAGTGGAAAGAAGGCTTGAATAATACTAGCTGTTAAACTGTATTCTCTCCAAACTGTGTTCTAAACAGCTATATTTTTATCAGCTTGATTAGAAGAAAGTATAAACAAGTATATTCCTTTAAAATCTTCTGTTATTGTGTGATAAGTCTGAACAGAAACACGTGGAAACTAGCTTTCTCCTCAGGAGCTGAAGAGCCAGGATTTGAGGCCTGCTTTTACACGTTTCCTTTGTTCAGTGATTACGGCATTCAGTCAATTTAAGAAAAGGAAGAAGAGATGCATCATCTGTGTTTTGGGAATGTTTAGACCTAGTAAAACCTACCTTGCCTGTTAAATCAAGTCTCAAGAGCAAGGTTGTGTTTAGTGTCCAGAATACTGTGTCTCGTTTTGGACACACAGTACAAGAAAGATACTGATAAACTGGTGTGAATTCAACAGAGGGCCACACAGACGTCAAGGGTAGGAGTAGCTGCCCTACGTGGGTGGAAAAGCTGAGGGAATGGAGTTTGTTCAGCCTGGAGAAGGGACAATTTTGGGGCAACTTCGCAGCATTTTGTGGTGCATACAAGGAGGTTATTGAGAAGATGGACCCAGGCTCTTCACAGCAGCGTGTGGCAGGAGGATGAGAGGTAAAAGGCATCAACTGAAACAAGAAGGTCAGAAAGGATAAAAGGGAAATTTTCTCCGTGTGAGGGCCATCAAGCAGAGGATGAGGGTGACTCAGGGAAGGCTGTGCTGGCGTCAGCCTTGGGGATTTTCAAGATTGGAATCATCTGGGCTGCGTCTGGCTTGATTGCTGATCCTGCTGTGAGCCACAAGGTCAGATTAGAGACCTCCTGAGTTTGTTTCCAATCAGCATTATTCCATGGTTCTTTAATTCTCTTCTGTGCTTATCAAGACTGGCTGAGATGCTGCCGTGAGGCCATGCTGGGAACCTGTAGCCTGGAACTATCTGAAAGAATGGGGCAATAGAATCAACACTTTGGACATTAGGCAGATAAATCCCAAAGAATAAAATGATGGTTGGACTTCCATAAGGGCTTCTGAAGTCCTTTCAGTAATCTAATTCCAACTCTGCAACAGCAAGCTTTCTGTTAGAAAAGAATGTGATTTAGGGCTTGTGGTCCTGGAGACAGCGTTTCCAGAAGATCTGCTGAAGAGTTAGTCTCCATATAGATGTTCTGTTTCAGAATATCTCTAGAATAACCAGTGTGATCACTATGAACTTTTTAGTATTGTGAAATAATAGTTTCAGGTTGTCTTCTTCCTTTTTCTGTACACTGCCCCAACCCAACTACCACCATTCTGAAATAGTTATCATATTTAACAATAAGTGATTCTCATTTTCCATGTGTACCAAAGCTGATAGTGTCAGTAGATTGAAAACATAGGCTATATAATTTAGAGTATTAAAAGACTTGGAGAAAGTCTTTAGTAATTATCTAAGCAGTTTGGAATGGCTGGTATATATTTATAAATAAAATAATGGAAATTTTGGAAATGAAGAACAGGCTTTATGTGGAAAACATTCCCCCTTCTGTCAAGTACAGTGACCCTGGTATCTCAGGATTGAATCCCATTCAAACACATTAAGGATGGTGGAGCTGGATGTCAAATCTGTTGAAGTCAGCTTTTCATTGAAGCTGATGACTTTGCATTTGCCTATAACATTCTAAACACTGTATTTCTTTCTTTTTTTTCCCCCATGAATTTACCTGTTTCAAACACTCATGGAAACGAGAGCTGATTTTGTTGCTAAGCAGTCACTTAACCTTGGTGAAGTTTTGCATTTGAAACATTAGAGTGTCTCCTGATTTCAAAAGGCTGGAAGGGTTTGTATAGTGAGTGACAGTTAAGGGCAAGGAAAAGAGCCGTAAAGTGGTATGGTAATGTTAATACAAGTTGATAGCCAGAGACCCTGGGCTTGGTGGCACGGGACACTTCAGGCAGGTTGAAATGCTGTTTTATTTTTATTCTTGATATATAGAGGCTTTTTTAGTAGCTTTTAGCTGCTGTCCTTTTGAAAATTTAATGTTATTTCTTGTTTATAAAAATGCATGTGGCTATTTTGCTTTGGCCACCAAGACCACCAAGGAAAAAAAACTGTCCTGTGTGCCTCAGAGCGGGTGTTCCTGTTTCAGCCAACTGTGTCTAATGAGTAACATCCTTTTGTTTCACATTTCTGGAAGTGCTAATGTCACTCCTGGTTCAGATTAGCTGGATCAATCTGTAGGTATTATGTATATTCTTCCTTTTACTGCCTTTTAAACTGTTACATTTATATAGTTTAGGTGATCACTTCTTGTGCATTTGTCTTCAAAGAGATGAAATAAGGAGTTTCTGCAGCCTTTTCTCCTGGGGTTTCAGTTAAAGGCATGGTGGTAGTCTGTGCTCTTTGACAGTGTAGTTATTGGGAAGAAAATGAGAAGATACCCATAAAAGGCAATGAAAATCTGGGAGTTTGGGAATTACTACCTCATGAACTTGGGTATTCTGTCTGCTCTTTGAATAGCTGGGCAGAAGCTGGAAATTCCACCAGACTCATACAGCTTCAGTGAAAGTGGCTGTATCATTTTGTTAGTTAACTAGAGTAATAAAGTGATATTTCTTTACTTATAGAATCATAGAATAGTTCCTAAGAAGAATATTCCTAAGAATACCCTGGGACTTCAGTCAAGGAATAGTGCATTACAGGAAAACCCCTATAATGGAGTATAGTTCAAGTAGACTTAACTTTGGCTTTTTTCACACTGTAAGAAACAGCACAAGGTGATAGCTTGATTTTTTTTTTATTTTTTTTTTTTTTGCTACAGCTCCAGCGCTCAAACTTGAACACATTTCTTTAGTGAAACAGGAACTTCAACGTTTCTTTCATGGACAAATTTTGCTTTTCTGTTCATGTTATTTGTATCAGGAGTCACTTCTAACTTAGTGAAGAAAAAACTTCAAACCGATATTGGAAACTCATTTTGATTCAAAGGCGTAGGATTTGGATTTGGTTGAAGATCACTTTAGCTCTGCTTTACTCATGGCAGCAAGCTGATTTTCAGAAGTGGCCAGAGACTGTATGCCATAGCTGTGTCTTTGGTTGTATTCACCATTTGCCATGTACAAAGAAGGTATGATTTGAGCTTGCTGTTTGTTACCTCATGGCAGAAGTTTCAACACACTGATTGAAGGACTATAAATTTGGCTGAGTGGGTCTGGTCCTTGTATGTGTAGCACATACTGTACTGGGTATAGTGGGAAATTGATGAGATGCTGAGTTAATAAGATATTGGCTGTGTTTCATAAGGGTTTTACTTTGTGCTTACTGTAGCCAAGGAAGAAGTGGGGGGAATTTTATTGTATAAAATGCAGTTGATACAAGATGTTAGGATGCCTTGTCTTGCTCTTTCAACACACTGGAAAAATACATACTAGGTGAGAAACAGACATGCAGCCTAGTGCATCTTCTTCCATGCAGTTCCTACTGACCATGCTAAGATTTCATTCAAGTAGCTTGAAATTGGGCTACACAGTATATATTTATTCCGTTTTAAGCCAGATCTGTGTGCACATTCATGGTGTTGCTGGTGTTGAATATGTACTTGAAAGGTACTTGGCTTCCATCCTCTTCCCTATGCTTCCCTTTTTGGAGCTATAGAAGAAGTGATTTTTTTGGCAGCTAGAATTGATAAGACTGGTAGCAAACCAGTTCCTTCTTGTAAGCTACAGTGGCTTTTAGCTTGGCCTAGCAGACAGAATTTTCCCTGTTCTTTGTTCCCTTCGTGGAGGGGTTCATTTCCTGTTTATTTTCTTTCCATTTTCTATACTTTTATTGCTATATTATTTTCTATACTTTTATTTATTAAGTGTCTGTAGCATCTTAAAGCTTGACTTACAATTGGATCAGATATTCCTTTGGCTATTTACATTTATGGATTATATCCGAGTAAGGTATAAGTAATGGTCAAGTAAGGGAGGTAACTCCAGCCATTGTGGAAATAAATAGCTGATACTGAACTGTAAGAATGTGAGGGAACTGTGAGAATGCGGACATACAAAATTATCTTGGGGTCAGAAAATGAGTAAATGAGAAGTAGGTTGGGAAAGGTGTTAACATAAGATTTTTGAGAGAATAATTTATGCCACGGTTTCTAACGTGGTTGGGACATGGGGGTGAGTAATGGAGAATGACTAGTATGTTAAGAATTGAACATGTACTTTTGGGAAGCTATAGCAGCAATCTGTGCTAGCTATGCATAAATACAATGGGAACCTATACAACTGTGGAAATACAGGCAGGAAATTGCATTTAATTTGGCCAGTGTCATTAATATAATGTGTTAATTAGGGAAGAGGGAGACTTGGAGAATGGGAAGATGATGAAGAGGTTGAATTCTTCCTCTTATGTTATGCCTGTTAGAGGACTCCTCTCTCTATCTTTCTTGGCAGAATGATGCACAAAGTACCAAAGTGTACAAATAGAATGGTATTTAAATGAGCAGAAGGAATGTATTTGCAACAGCAGAAAAGGTAAACTTTTAAACTGGTAACTCTAAAACCTTCATATAACTGGAGCGTAATCTGCCAAGATAAAAAAAGATGATGAATATCCCTGTAACTTGGCATATCTGAAAACGGATGATGGAAGACTTGGTCAAAAGTGAAACAGGAGTAAGTGTCAGACTTACACAGAGCAAGTGAATATGTCCTTAAAAGACTTGGTTTTGCAGATGTAAATGTGTATGATGGAGGAATGACCATTGAAAGCTACTTTTGATGAATAGCTTAAATAGATGACTTGGCAGTTTAGCTGGTAAAATAAATCTAAGAATAGTCTCTTCTTTTTGCACAACAGCACGTTAGTAATGAAGTCTAGTATTAATAACATTTTCATGAAAAACTGCAACAGTTGTGTACCTTACTTTCTAACTATTGCAGGTGCCTTCGCTTGCAAGATGGTACCGTTTGTTCAATCCACTGCTATTGTAACTGAGATTCTTACAATGACCTGCATTGCTGTGGAAAGACACCAGGGAATTGTGCATCCACTAAAAATGAAGTGGCAGTACACCAATAAAAGAGCTTTCACGATGCTAGGTAAGATTTTAGGCATCTCCACTAATTTTGCATATAGAGAAATAATCTTCGGTGCAGATGGTGTGACAGAACAAAAGGCACTGATATGATCAGTGATTCACAGATAGAGTTAGTAAGTCTGTAACATTTACAAAATAGCTCAAGGACAGTGCCCATATGTACAGTAGTTACTAGCCAAACCCCTGACAATAAACTTAGAATCTGAAGACAAAGATTTACTTAACCAAGTCTCTGATGAACCTTTGGCAGCCTTTCCTTCTTTTTTTTTTTTTTTAAGAAAGGTTCAAAATGCGCAAGCACCGCTAAAGCAATGTCATAGCTGTAAATGGTCCTTCCACTGTAACACAAAGATAACATACATAATGCTGCTCATGCAGATTAAATTGCCTTTACACTTGAATACCAAAAAATGAAGGTAGTTTGAGAGAAGGAAAACTGCTAAAAAAAGAGCATGCTGTTATTGTTGTGAATGTTGACTGATGTATGCCTCATATTTAAATTGTCTACTTTGCCTGACTTTTTAAAGATGAAACTGTTAAACTGTTCATACATTTTTTAATATTTGGTACAACAAGCAGCATAAATTTTTGTATTTGCTTACAGGCATAGTCTGGTTGCTGGCACTTATTGTTGGGTCACCTATGTGGCATGTACAACGGCTTGAGGTATGTTAGGTGAAATAGGAATTTACATATTAAACTTGGTACTTGCTGGATCTTTTTGTACCTTTAGCAATGAAATTGAATAAACTCCTAAGAAATGAGAGTGGGATAAGATAAATGGAGCTTTTGTTCTGTGTGCCAGCATGAGAAAGGCTAAGGATTAGGACTTGCATTCACTGGAAGGACTACCAGCAGGGACTAGTCATGTCTGTCCTTCCCAGTTATGTCAAAGAGCAGTAATTACATCTGTGATTTCCACTGTGGCTTCCTTTTGCTTTGTAGGTGCACTGGCACACAGCAGTGTAGGGTTTAGATTACTATTTCAGGATGACATAGTGTTCCCTGAGATCTGGAAGAACTGTGTCTAGTTTAAAATGTAATTAGCTGCTCATTATAGTTTAAGGACTTACAGTACACTTTTGGAGGGGGGGAGGGGGAAGCCTTGTCAGAATCTGCTGCTTGTGAGGTAGAATGTTAAATCTTTTTTTTTTTTTAAGTGACTAGTATGTGAGGTTTCTATACACCTGTCTTTACTTGCAAAATGCATAGCCAAGGTCTCCTTTGAAAATCCGTGTTTAAAAAAAAGAAGGTTTTGAGGAGAAGTGCAAATCACAGCATCTCCTGACCTCTCTTTGTCAACTTGGGTCAACACAACACTTCATGTGGAAAATTGCTTGGAAGAATTTTGTCACTTAGAGAAGTCTCTCAGCTGATTCTTGTATTAAGACCAAGGTGTATTTGAATGAGCTTCGTTTTTACACTTGGGGTAAACACTGTAGTGACTGATCTCCTTTATACTTGTTACAGGTTAAATATGACTTTCTGTATGAAAAAGTGTATGTTTGTTGCTTGGAAGAATGGGCCAGTCCGATTTATCAGAAGATGTATACGACCTTTATTCTTGTTATACTCTTCCTTCTTCCACTGATGTTGATGCTTTTGTTGTACACTAAAATTGGCTATGAACTCTGGATTAAGAAACGAGTGGGAGATGCTTCAGTTCTTCAGACCATTCACGGGAGTCAAATGTCTAAAATATCAAGGTTTGTAAAGTAAAATACAGTTGGAACTTGGACTTCTAGAAAGCCTTTTTGCCCTGACAGTTCTTGCAAATCAGTGCCAAAAAAAAAAAATATCTGCCTTTCCTTATCCATTGGGACGTTTGCAAGCATAGACCAGGATTTTAAAACTAGCTAGTTATTTAACACTTAGATACCCAACTTAAGGCAACTTAAACGTATTTTCTTCGGAGTATAGTGTAGCCGCATCTTCAAAGTCAAGCCCTTTCAATAAATCTCATATTATACATTGTGAAATGCTTGTTTTTAAAAGCTGTAGGCCATGAGTTAGAAGATGACTTGGGGAAAATGCTGCTATATTATTTCTGTATGTTCTATGGAGAGTTTGTTACATAGTTCTGAGACTGAGAGCACTGCTTTATGAGCCTATTATAAGTTAAATTGGCATATGGGAAAAAATCAGAACTCATCTAAAAACTACTTTGGTACAGTTTAACTTGATATAGCTTCCAAAGAGTTTTGAGTGTTCTGTGATGTGTTTGTGTGAGACTATCCAGATGGTAACGCTCTATCTGAAGTTATGAAAATCAATAATTAGCAGCTTTACTATTTAGCACTAAATATAGTCTACTCTTAATATTGCCTCATGTTTTTTCTTTTCATTTGGCAAATTGATCTGTTGCCTGATGTGCTAGAGACCTTTAGCAGTTCTCTCTTTGAGGAGAGTATCACCTTAAGTATCAACTGCAACAAGAATACAGACAAGCAGCTTAAAGATAAATGATTCCTTAGATATTTGTCTAACAAAGTGTCTAAGGAAGCTGACCTTTGTAATTCAAAACTGAAAGGGGGTGGAATCTCACAGGAGTGAAGGTGACGTGTAATCTTCAGGCTACTCCTCAGTTTATTTTCACACAGTGGGGAGAAGATCCTGTAAATGCTACCAGTGAAGTGCTGCTGCTTTAGCTCAAATGAGATATCCATCTTGGGATCTATAAATGTAGTTATATGAATTATGTGTCAATTTGGGGATGATGATAAATTCATGTATACCTTGAGTTTGTGAGATACTGCAGTGGAGGCAGGGAGTGTGTTTTCTACTCTTACTTTAGCACTTCACCTACCAGCAAAGGTTGTAGGTTTACTACCAGCAGGTGTAGTTTCACTTACTCTGTCAAATTCTCTGTGTAATTAGGTGCTGCGGGTGTGATCAGTGCTCCCAGATCTAGGAAGAGACTCTTGTTTTTTGAACTACTAATGGAATTTCATGTGGTTTTCCCCCCTTCCCCCATCTCTTACTATTGGAATTGCATCTGCTTGAATAGAGTGAAAATGCCTTGCAAGATACACTAATGCAGCTGCAGCAAGCAATGACAAAATGCATTGCTTTCCAAAAAGAGAGAAATAAAAGGTGTTAATTGATGTACTACATTTATATGATGCTGCCGTTTTTGTTTCAAAGGGAATTGTGTACTTCTGAGCGTTCTTCCAGGGTTTGATTTGTATCTGCAACCATCAGAACGCATTTACAGATCTAACTTGGAGACGCATGTAACTACTGGTCAATTCTTAGTGATTCAGTATGGAATGTCTTGATGCAATTTCAGGAAGAAGAAGCGGGCAATTGTTATGATGGTGACAGTGGTGTTTCTCTTTGCAGTCTGTTGGGCCCCTTTCCATGTGATTCACATGATGATAGAATACAGTGAGTATCTGCCATGTCATATAATAAAGCCCTTCTTGTTTTTTGGTTTTTTTTTTTTTTATAATGGATCTACAGGTTGTGAAAAGCTAGTGCTGCTGCAGCATTCAGCTGTAGAGTACCTTCTCCTAGTAAAGGTTAGAGTTGTGCTTATAAATCCTGGATCACTGTCTTGTAGTAGAGCCAACAACAGGTGAATTACTCTGAAGTCTAAGTGTGATAGACAGATCTGCAGTGCTCATGGAAAACGAGTACATTTCAAAAAACCTCTTATCATACATAGCATTTGGCAGATGCCTTGTATCTGAGATAAAGTTGTGTGACAGACAGATCTCTTCTTCCCTGCTGTGCGAATAAATTAAAAAAAAAAAAAAAGAAAAAAAGATTATCTTTGTGTGTATTACTGTAAACCCTCCTGAACTTTGTTGCAAGGTGGGTGGGAGGGAACTCAAACTCTCCACCAGCTCTTTTAGAATGTAAGCTCTTCAAGAAGGAGATTGCTGTTGCTTCTCAATTTGTACAGCATGTAATCAGTCCTGAAAAGGAGGTTTGCTAGGCCTTACAAGACTCAAGAAAAAGCAAGACTTTAGTATTAGGATGGTGAGCACATCTTTGTGGATTCTTTTTCTGTCTGTCTGTCATGCTACCCTCATTTTGTGAAAGGTCAAAAGTACCAGGCTGGAAGGCAAAAGCTATTTCCAAGTATAAAACCTCTTGGAACAAGTAACTTTTTAATTCAAATTTAATTGTAATTTAATGTGTGAAGGCTTCTATTTGCATTCACTTAAGTTTTCATACTGCTTTGAGTGGAACTGCTATGAAATAATTATCCCTTCACTTGCCCTAGTTTTAGTGAGGTAGATGGTAATATAAATACTGGACATTGTGATAATACGCAATGAGTACAGTTGAACTTTTTTCAGTGTTCTGGACTGGATGCTATCTTGGAAATGCCCTCAATGCATGTTATCTTTGCTTTTTGGCATTTGCCCTGTTCTCTGGGGTCTTGTACTGTTCATCTCCCATCTCCTACATGGCTACTGGGATAGCACGTGGGACTATGCAGCAGGCTATATGTAGGAAAAAGAGGAAGTTTTTAGTAGTTGTACTCTACTTGCCAAAGCAGCAGCCGTTTCTTTGTATTCTATCACAAATAAGATTGTAACAGATAAATCAGTAGTCCTGCAGCCAGTCAGCTGAACCGAGCGATGTTTATGCCTAGACAGAATCAGAAGAGCAGAAGCTGTAACTATGAAATTTTTTGGGTTGCCCATAACACTCCATGAGCTGTTTGCTTTCTTTTCACTGCTAATTTCAGGAATTATTTCAGGTCCTACAAGGCTTTTATTTTACTTGCTGTGTAAACCTTTGTAGTGCTTATCCAAAGTTTGGTCGCTGAGTGTTTTGAATTCAAGGAATCCAGAGTCCTCTGTGATCTCAGTGATTAAAGAGTGAGAGATATGACCAAGAAGATGCATTTTTACCTCCAGGAGCTGATCTGTGTCACCGCAGAGGAAGAAGCTGTGTACGGTTAGTGAGAAGACAGGGATTGCTGTTAAAGTACTTAGATATTTGATACAGACATGAAACTCAGAGCCAGAAGAACAACTTGAATACACAAGGCCTGTACTTAACAGACTGCAAGCTTTCTGTCGCCTGGCCATTGGGCAGTTTTTTTGGCTCATAAATTGCCTCTTTCAAATGACTCTGTCCTTATTTACATATACGCAAAGCAGGGCTATGTGGTAGATTTTGGTCTTTCCTTTCTGGTGAAACCTGGTTGCGAATATTAAGAACTTCCAGCAAGGTCTTTTGTTGATTTTAAGCAAAAGCTTCTAATGCCAGACTGGATATAAAAAGGCTAAGTTAGGAGGCATTTATGACATTCAGTGCTTACAGCATATTTCCTTTTTCATTTCCAGGTAATTTTGAAAAGGAATATGATGATGTGACAGTCAAAATGATCTATGCAATCGTCCAGATTATAGGATTCTTCAATTCTATTTGCAACCCTATTGTGTATGCTTTCATGAATGAAAACTTCAAGAAAAATTTTTTGTCTGCCATCTGCTTCTGCATTGTCAAAGAAAATACATCACCAACCAGGCACCTTGGGAATTTGGGGATTACTATGAGGCAGCAAAAGGCAAGTGTCTCTCAAAGAGAACCCATTGACTCGGACGAAGCCAGGAAGGAGGCATTCAGCGATGGCAACATTGAAGTCAAGTTCTGTGATCAGCCAGCTTCAAAAAGGAATTTGAAAAGGCACCTTACCTTATTCAGCTCTGAGCTGACTGTGCGTTGTGCATTAGGAAATGGACAGTAGCATCACAAAGGTTTTGAGAAAGGAAAAAGCATTCTCTTTATATGATAACTTTGAGTGAGCCATTTAAAATAATGTTCTACTTTGCATGCTGAAAGGAGGGGAAAGTATTTTGTGGATTATAATAATGTTGGGATAATGGTTGAAAAAATCTAATATATTTCATAAGGATGAAAAGTAAAACTTTGGAAAACAATATTACTGCATGATTTCCAGGAAAAAAAATATTTTTTTCTCAGATAACTTAGGGCTAGTTTGCCCTCTGCTTTAGGTAAACCAAACAACTATTGCTTGCTCTGTTTATTCTGTGTTTGGATGCTGGCAAACGGCTGGACCATACACAGCTGAATGCCAGAAGACAGCAACTGTGGAGAGAATACACACTTTTTTTGGACGACTTGGAAATCTGACTTTGGGTCTAAAATTGTAAGATCTGCTCTCTGCAGCCCTGAGGGCAGAGGAGCTTCAGATCTGAGTTCGGGAAAAATGCAGACTGAGATACAATTCTAGTTTGAAAAAATAGTATATGAAAGAGCCAGCCAGCCAGAATTTGGATCTGAAGAGATTAAGGTTTAAACATTGCATGTGTGTTCAGATTTTGTTAACAGGAAGCATATTAGAAATTAACAATGCATGCATATTTAATGAGCTGTTTTTACAAGTTAATTCTTGGGTACAAATTAAAATGCCGGTGTAATGCCCTGTAAACTGCATTGTTCTGCTGAATAATGTAGGAGTTGAAAGTGCAGTGTTGCCATTTTCTGGAGGGATATGAGAGCCAGATCCAGAGCCTGTTGGGACTCTACAGATGACTTTCAATTGAATATCACGATCTTCTGACTAAACGCATCTCTGAAGACATGCACAAACTTTTCTCTCTCTATCATCTTCAAAGCGGATTAATTACTGTAAAGAACAGGGTCAGTGTTCTGTTATTTTTAGGCTTTACAGTATATTAGGGGGGTGAAATCCATATAAATTTGAAACATTTTTGCTCTGAGTGGGTCAAACTGAATAACTGTAAAAGGATGCTTACAAAGTGTGGGACTGGAGGAAAAGTGTGATCTGGAACGATGCACTGTGATCTGATCCCATAAATGAGGCTTTGAAATACATAATTGCAACTCCAGGTGAGGTTACTTTGGATCCTTTAATAGCCTGAGAAATGTCGGTGCTCTCCTCTGTCATCCCTTGCCTCACCTAAGGGGCCTTGGTGCTCCCTTGGCAGTAAATTTTAAGATTCTTTTACGGCTACTTTACATTTCATTGTAAATGAAAACTTAGTCTAAATTATCCTTGTATAACTAGAAAGTAATCTGATGCTCTTATAAAGTTTACAAATTTCCATTGGATAAGGCATTCTGCTGCTGGTTTGTGACATATTATTTAGGTATATATTATTTATATTGTATACTGTATACTCCCATGCAATGACAGGGGAAGATTCCTGACTTGTCCTGACAGCCAGGAGTTAAGAGCACTCCTATTTACATAAGCATATGTATTGTATAATAAAATAACAATTTTGGGGAGCTGTATCTGGGTAAAACAACATGAGTAAGATCAGGTTCTGCATTAGACAGCCATGCAGACATGGCCTTGTGCATTACCTTGGAGTAATGCTGTAAGCAACAGCAGCAATTTTTGCCTGCAATTACAACTGTGACTGCCTTTGAAGACTGTTTCTGCCTTAGCTTGTCTTTCATCTTTGTAGGCAGGGGTCTTTTACTAAAAAAAGGTTTCTGCCCTGGAGAATAGGGGCTAATGGTGGTTTATTATCATAGTTTTCCTCAGCTGGTGTAAAGTTTATCTGACTGATAACTGTGTTTTGACAGATTCTGTAACTGAAAACCAATTTACTTTAAGCTTTTTATTTATTTACACTGCTAGTTGGAGTGACAGATTTTAACAAAGATTTCAAGGTATTTTATGTTTTTCTTTTGCCTTATCTATTTCTTCTGTTGTCTCATAAAATGTTTTGTCAATAAGTGTTGTCGTATTAATTTTTTCATTAAAATTCCTTTTTGGCATTGCTGGTGCTGTTTTGCACTGGGAGCATCTAATACAAACTTCATTCTTTGAGTCTCTCTTTGTTTAAAGATTCGTATAAGCTTAAATGGGCTTTTTTTAGTGATTAAATTCCAGTCCTCTTACAGGTGCCAGCTGTTACTGTAATCCTGAGATGTGATTTAAAGAACTTTGCAGAATATGGGGGAGGGGGAACATCCAGCCTTTTAGTAGGAGAGAAGTGGTAAATGTTTCAGCAAGGATGTGTGTAGTTATAGTTAAATTAAATATAAACCAAACTACTAAAGACAGTTCTCATTCTGTCCTTAATAGTAACTATGTTATTTGTGCATTTTTGACACAATAATTTCCTCATAGATGGGTAATCTTGTGAGAAGTCCTAGCTGCAAGGAATAGAAAAACCTTTATTGACTTAAGCAGAACCAAGATTTTACCTGTGTGTGTTTCTTCTTTTTTTTCTTTTTTAATTTGTCAGAGCTCCAGCTTTGATTTAACTGACAAACAAATTGTGCTATTCAATCGGGTCTATTGTCAGTCCAGGCTAGTAGCCTGTCTCTTGCAATGGCTCGTATCCTGTGTTTCTGAGTGTGTGGCTGTAACAAGTGCTTCAAACTGGTGAAAACTAGCACTGCTGCGGAAAGAACAGCCCTGCTGTCCTCCCAGCTTGCCTGCTTATTCCCACCTTACGTTAACAGAATTGCATAGTGAATCTGATCAGAAAAATTTCTGGCTATTGATTTTACCCAGAGAACAGAAAAGATAACTATGCTTATTTCCCTAAACTGAGAATATTTATCAAAACTGTTGTGTTCTTTGAGGACAGAAATGCTTCCTCAAAGAAGTGTTTCTAATATCTTAATTATGACTCATTTCTTTGACATTGATCAAATTAAGTAGAAACTTACTTTATTCTCAGCTGTAAGGGTCTAAGCCTTAAAGTTACGATGAGATGATGGAAGGAGCTGGCAAGTGGATGAAAATAGGAGCCTGAAGTGACACATTCAACTGAACAGAGACTCTGGAAATTTGAATGGACCAGGAAAAAGTGTCAGATGTGTGTTCTTGCTCAACTGAAATCAGAGAATATAGGCAAGGAAAACAGTGAGTGGCAGGGTGTGAACGCTCTCAGTACCTGTCTGTGAGAGGGCATCTGCTGAATTCACATTCTTTGGGAGGGGGGAAAAAAAATTTGAGATTTCTCCCTGGCAGAATTCTTCTATTGTTTTGGGGGGGTTTAGTTTCAGAGGATGTCAGATGGTTTTATTTGTGGGTATGGTTTTAAGATCTAGAGACAGGTACTGGGCTGTGATACTTTGATGAATAGACAGGGAACAGTGCTTTTATTGAGGAGACTTGATGCTGTTATGGGCTAACACAATGCTATGCAGGCATTAAATAATCTGAAGATGATGAACAACTACACAGAGAACTTAGTTTCCCTGTGGCATTGACAATGTTTTCATAAAACATTTGTGATATTGAGTGAGGGGGGCATTTAGGTGCAGACCAGGAGATGTCCATTTGAAGCTTCATAGTTTTGTTCTGTTTTCAAGTAGGCTTTGCTCCATAAACAAGGAGAACAAATGGTAGCAGAGATGGCGTGTCTCAATCTGGCAGTGTGTGCTCAGAACATCCTCAGCCAAATTCTCAATAAAAACCAAGCTCCAAGGATTATCAGTTAGCTGTTTAAGACCTTGGGTTATGGTTAACATTTTTAGGAGTGCTGCCTATTCTTCAGAAAATGAATTTATGTGAAAATGTTTGTAGATCAACTTTAAATCTACAAGTTGCTCGTTCTCAGTCAAGAAGGAAAAACCTGTATCTTGCTGAAGCTAGTTTGGTCAGGTAGAATACCCATGAGAAACAATCTGTTTGTAGGGAATGGTAGTGGTGGTAAGGATTTAGAAGGGAGCATGCCCTAAATATAAGGGGGATGTTGGAGGGAGAGTTAGACAAAAGCTTGAAGGCTGGTGACATGAGAAAAGCGGAGATGGCTGTTGAAAAGCACATGTAAGTAGGTGTCAACCCTTGTCCAGGGTTCTGCTGTCCAAGGCTCAGTTATGAAGCACAGATGCAAGTCCTCTGCTTAGCTTTGCCAAAAAAGTTATTGAGCTGAGAGTACATGTTGTAAAGCCATGCAATAAAATAATTACAATTTTTTTTTTTCCTAAGATAGTAATGGCAACTCATGGAGATGAGAAAAATTCAAGTTGAGGCATGAGGGGAAAGATTTTTCTGAGAGTTAGAAGATAGCAATTAAAAAGTATTGATTATCAGCCTGTTCAAGGAATAATGGGAGGCAGCCTTGCTCCATGTGTCTCATGATTGCTAATCCAGCAGAGGTGTGTGAAGTGCCTACATCAAAGGGGTAAGTATATAAATTCTCAGCTTGGCAATGTGTTAGTCCTGTCTGTATGCTGATTACATGATTAGCTAATGCGTAATGGTTGTATATGCTGCTTACAGAATCTTTCAATATGGTAGAAGCTATCAAAACAAGTGATCCAGGAGAGGGGAAGGGACACCTGAGAGATGAGAGAAATGTGTTGAGAGCATTGAAGACGAGGACTAGATCATTATTATCTGGGAAAAAAAAAGGAGTATGTGGATGAAAGGATTTAGTAGAGCTGGTGACTTGGAGAGATGGGATAGGAAGATAATCATGGCAAGCTATGTTTTTGTAGAGATTAGGAATGATCCAAGTGTTACAAAAGTTCAGAAAGTTTAAAAACTATTTAGAGAGCAGCTTGGGCAACGAGGCAGCATCTGAATGCACAGGGCAAAATGCCAGGAAGAGTGAAAGCTGCCCTTTTGGTGCTTCTCCAAGTGGAAGCAATAGAATGGAGCAGGAGTCTGCCAGGATGAGGCGGCAGCAGAGCATTGAGACCAGAGTCCAATTGCATCAAACTTACCCAGTGAGACCAGGAGGAGGTTTTCCTGAAACAGCAGAAAGAAGAAAATTAGGATCATTTTTGTCTGCATCCTGGCTAGCAGATTATATCTCATGTTTGTTTTAAGATTTTCAAAGCCACAGGTTTTCAAAGCAGGTTCTCCTTGACGTTGTAGATAAATTATGATTAAGAGCAGCATTCTAAAGCTTATATCTTTATGAGAAACGACTTTAATGCAGAAACACAACAGCGAGTTAGATTGTACGTATTCCTTCAGAAACATTGATGTGATTTCTTTTGTTTCTATCTATGCTGAAACTGCTGCTTTGACACCTCAAAACTGACTTCCAGGAGTCTTGCTGGAAGTTCAAGCTGTTGTTGGCTTCCTCTGTTGAAGTTCCAGTGAAGCTGATGGGTTATGAAGTTATTTTAAAAATCTCTGATGATCTGAGATGAGAAAGAAACCAAGCTATTAGTATTTAGTTAATAATTTATTGCAAGTGGCTCTAGTTCCTCCAGACAGTCAAGATGTGAAGTCCTGCTCAAAAGTTATACAGATTTTCTCTGATCCTGTAATAGATTCTGATTTCAATGGCTATCTCCAATGCTGCTATTAGGATGTGATCTGTCTTTACAAGCTTCTGATTACTGCTGCTTGCATGGGTATTGTTTCCTGTTCTGGAATTTCTTGGTTTTGTTTTGTCTTGCCAGAAGTGGCAATTTTTGTCTTACTGACTTGTCCGTAAACAGCTGCAGCGATGAGAGTTGCCTAATCAGATTTCATTTTATAGAGGCATGAATATGTCTGTTTTAAAAAATTATGCTTAAATATTTTGGATATTTCCATTTAAGAAAAAAAAAATCACATTGGAGTAAATTAGCGTTTAAGACACTTATTACCTGATGCAACTGTAGGTGAAGCTTGGTGTGTTTCCTCAGATTGAGCAGAACTAGTGGTGAAAGAAGTGCTTACCTTGGATTCAGCAACTGATCTGTAACGGTATAGTAGGAACATCTGGAGGAGTAAAATAAGACTGTAGTAGTCTGCTCACTTCCAGAGTCATATACTGTTTTATTATGAGAATTTACAGCCCCTCCCCCCCCCCAAGCTTTTCAGCTGCATCAGGGTATAGCAGAACATGGTCAATCAAAAGCAGCAAAACCTGTTTCTTTTCATTCCTAGAAATAAAGACTAACAGTCCTGCAAGTCAAGCTCAGGTACGTCTGTGTTGCTGCAAAAGTGCTGTCCTACAAGCTAGGATTGTTTTTGAGAAGGTTTAAGGATATTTGCACATAAAATATACATTCATAAAAGCCTTCTAGAAATTTAGTAGAGATACAGACTTCTAGAAATTGTGTCTGTGCTCTGTAGGATGCTTAAAGCTCAAACCAAGACTTGAAAGATTTCTGCTGCCTGAAAAATGTTACTTGAATTTTGTTGACAGATCAGCCTCCTGTGGAATATAAACCTTTCTATGAAAAGTTCTTATTTCCTTACATTTTCAATTTTTTTTTCTCAAAGCAGAAACTTCTGCTTATTTCTCATTCTTTGGAAAAAAAAATAAAAAACCTTCGCCCAAACATCATCCATTTATGTTACTTGGTGGTGAAAAATGGGAAAATCCAAACTTGAAATGTTCCCACTTAAAAGAAAAAAAAATTCAGTCTGTATCAAAAGAAAAATCTTCAGAGCTTTAGTAGTGTCTACGAGTATTGGTGTGTGTTTTGAAGCAGCTCTATGCAGCTGGACAGCGAAGCACTCTGTGTGGGTAGGGGGTGAGGCAGTGCTTGGAGATACTCAGCACAACTCGATTTCTTTGGTTTTCTCTAGCCTTGCTCTCATTTGCAAAGGTGCCCAGGTTCAGATAAGAATGTAGAAACTCCAGGTGCCGCTAAAAGTCCTTTCCCTCCTTCAAAAAGAAGAAATCATTCATCTGCCTTTCTGCATTTTTTTGGTCCTCGTGTACTCATTCCTGTATAATTGCCAATCTATGGAGTTATTGCTTTCAGGCTTAAATTCCGTGTCAGCACAGTGTCAGACCATCCGTTTGTTCTGTTGTTAACAGAAGATACCTCGTGTCACAAAGCATAGCCAGTATTTTTACAGGTGTCCTTTTATTAAGCACCTGGATAGAAACGTGTAAGTAAAGATAAACTGCTGAAGACTAAGTCTTGATTTCACAAAATCTTGCTCACATTCACAAAGCCTCAACCTGTTTCTTACACACACTGGCCACAGCTTTCCCCCTCTCATCCAAAATAAATCTGCTGCTACATATCGCACTTGGCCTATAACCTTTCTGGTGCCATTGCACAGTGCCCTTACCATGTTTTCATTCTTTTTAATTTTTTTTTGTTTAGTATAATCTGAGTTAGCCTCCTATAAATTTACTAGAATACCTATTTCTGTTCATGATTTTTCTTTCTTTTACATCTGCAAATCTAGCTGTTTGTACTATCACTGTTCAAGCAGTTCTTGTGGGGGTGATGTTTTTTCTCAGTGGTTACTAGGAAATTATTACATGACTTTGACAATGGCATATCTTGGAATTTTTTACTGTTGTGATTTTATGTATATTTCTCTTTGTATAATGGTAACAGTGAAAATTAAATACAAAGTTAGCATGAAGCAGTCATATTTAAAATACTGTATCACTGTTTTCTGATACAATCTTACATGGTGCCTGTAAGAGGCTTGCTTGGGAATATATGTACGTAGTGTAGCTCACCAGGTTCAGTTGCTGTTGTGGAATGCGGTCAGTTGATGAAAGGAACTCTATCCTAAAATGAAGTAATATTTTGCTTACACTGAAAGACTTCTTTAGATCAGCACTCCTTTCTTACCGGAAAATTTATTCTTTTAAGTTTCTGGTTGAAATATTTTTGTAGCTTTTTAGTGCTTTTTTTTTTTTCTCTTTGCAATGGCAGCACTCATTTTTTCTAAATTAATCACATCAAGGTCTCTTGGGAATCTCTCATCAGGTGAGTTTACTGTTCCCTTGCTTGTGGTCCGTCTGTCCTCTCATCTTTTGTAAACATGCATGATTAAATTGTATGCAATGTTTTGGCTGAGGCTTTGATAATTTCTCATGGAAGAAATGTTAGTCTTACCTGACAGCTATGTATTTGTTTGCTCTGTTTGCCAGAATACAAGTGCCTTTGGATGCTTAACTTTCTCCTTGTACAATTCACACTGTGTGAGTGTAAATGTGTACTTTCATGCCTCTTTGTAAACTGGAAATTCTGGTTTTCAGACTTGAGATTATTTTTTTTTCTACATTTTAAACTTAGAGCTTTAATTGTGTCCAATTCTTATTTAGACCATCTTTCCCCTGCTGCACCAGAGCAAAGCTGTAATTAAATAATTTAAAATTTAAGGCAAGATGTCCACAATTCTCTTGTTCGGTCTTGGAAATATATGAGAAGGATTCCAGGCTCTTCCAGTGCACTTGTAGCTGATTTGTAAACTGATTTCATTTTTCTGTGTGAAATAGGTGCTTTTGCTGCTTATATTTACACCACCTTGATAAATATTCTAATGTTGTAAGTACATACAACTGTTCCAGGATCAGACATAGTTTTCCAGTAATATCACAGGTGCACTGTTTTAATTTTCTGCTTCAGCAGTTTGTTCAAGCAAAAATCCTACAAGATGGAACTGTATTTTCTGGTGCTGAAGAATGAAGTCCTGACTACATAAATAAACCACAAATGCATTGACTTGTGCATCTATCCCACTGGAGGGGAAAGAGTTTGAATGGCTTTTTTTTTTTTTTTTTAAATGTAGTGCAAGCTAGTCTGTTTGCAGGCAGATATAATTTTTGAGTAGTATTCACTATTCACAAGTAGTAAATAGTTACAATACTACTATTTTAGGAAGAATAAATCTATTTGTAAAAGAAAAAGTTCAACCAGTTAAAAAAAAAATTCAACCAGTTAAAAAAAAATTAATGTAACTTTGCTTCTTAGTTACCTTTTTAGGCTGTACTCATTTGGGACTTTTCCTGATGGACTTCATGAAGCTGTTAGCCTGTCTAGCAAAGTTTGTCTTGGTCATACTGCAGTGAAGCTCTTTGTATTATGAATATTAAAGCTATTTTTTAATTTTGCTTATACCTCTAAGAACTTACTGATTTAAATCCTCGTTGCGGTGACCATCATAAGTCAGAAGTGTTTGCTTCAGAGATCAAATTTGAGAGAGTGAGAAAGGAGCCTGGAGGTTTCTTAAATTTTTAGTAAAAGACAATTTGCAAACTTCTGCCTCTGTTTAGAAATGCTCAGACACCTAAACCCCTGCTGGCAAACAAAGTCGGGACCAAAATTCCTACTGATTTCAGAGCAAGAGGTAGAGTTTACAAATAACAAACTGCAGTATAGAATAAACTTGAATGACTACTATTTACAGCACAGTCCTGAAGTAAAGCATTCAACAGAGATGCAATGAAAGGCTAGCAGTGTTAATACTGGGAAGGTTGTTGATGAGGTTGGAGCTTATATGCTCTCTCCTGTGGAGCAGACTGGATTTCAAGATAGGTGGAGAAGGGGCTATAACTGTGATAGATGTCCTAATGAATATATACTGGGTTGGGATCTAGATGGACACAGTCTCTTTGCATGAAATGTGTACCCATGATGCAATGTTTTGAGTAGATGGCACAGAATTGGGTAATAAATTAAAAAAAAAACAAAACAAGAACAAAATAAACTCTTGTTGTAATGTGAAAGATCTGCTCTACAAATCAGCTTTAACACGCTCATGAATTGCCTACTCTTCGTTTTAGATGTCCTTCACTAGTGTCCAGATTCTGCTGCGAAAGGAAAGCTGCTAACTGGACTGTGTTGGACCCACTCAGTGAAGAGGCTGAATTATAGTTCTCAATTTGTATGAGGGCTACTTTCTGTACTCTGCGTTTTGATATTCCAGTGACATGGCCAGGAACCTCATGCTTTCATAGCGCCACTGAACTCTGCAGTTATTTATTACTGAAGATCACTCTTTCCAAACAACCAACTTTGTTTAGTGGGGAGCTGAGATTTTACTTCTGCCTTTGGCCTTGCTACTTTTCTTTTCCTTGCCTCATCAGTTTGTTTTACTTTTTCATTCAGTCTCTGGCCTTTTTTTTTCCTATTGCTTTCCCTGAAGCAATTCCTTGAGTTCCCTGTGGCACCCTTATCTCTTTTATACATATTAGAATAACCAGGCAACGAATTTTGATGAAGTGAAATGGGTCTGTGTTTTAGAGTTTGTATTCCATCAAGGCTGGCTATCAGATGTATGAACTGCATTTGCAGTCCTTATTTCAGGCTGGCTGCACCCTTGGGAAGACCTTGCCCACTGTACTGGTTACATTTGTCTTCCATATGGTAAGAAAACTTGCAAGAGTTGACACCTGCACTTATCTAACGAAAGGTTTGTGTGTATTACGGGAGCTGGAGATCCACAAAGAGAAGCGCATGCAGCTGTCAGGGAGACACTTAGCATCAGGCCTGGGTGCAGCTGTAATGACAGTGAAGCTGGTTAGATGGGGCAGCGTGGAGAGATGTGCAATGATGCACGATGTGGGCCGAGCCAGGCAGCACTGGTAGAGTTGTTAAGGCCCCTGCGGTAAAATAGATCAGCTCCACTTGATGATGTTGGCATAAACAAGAGATGCTTTCTGTCTTTCCATCTGGCCCACTCAGTACAGGAAAAAAATGTAACTTGCATCAGCTCAAGCTTCCAGGTGCTTGTTAATGCTCCCTTTCTGGTAGATTGCACGTAGTATGTATTGTTATTTCTGAATTTTACTTTATGTATTTCTATTGACATTCTATTTCTAATACTACTTATTGACATATTTCTATTTACATATTCTATTTATTTGACTTTACATATTTCTAATTCCTAGGAAGTAAGGCTTCTCAATGATATGCCAGCTGCACTGGGGGAGTTGATTTGTCTTGCTTCAAATAATAAGAGTGGATGCCCATCTTTATTGTACAGATGACAGCTGAACTGTGGCTTATAAAAACGTCCGGTAACTTTCTTCTGGGAGTCTGTAAAGTGCACTCTGTGTAGTGTCTTGTGTGCATATGACAACAGAATTGTAATGTCCTGCTTCTTGCCTTTAACGTATGGTTTCTGTAGATGTGTCTGTTAAGCACTTGACTTAGTTATTTACTGGGTTTTGTCCGTAGCTGAAGAGTCTTAAAGACCATGCAATCTGAGAACAAACAGCTAGAAAATATACAGCATCTCCACGGGTAAAGTATAAAAATATATCCTACTAAATATCCTCTTAAAGCTGCGTCCTCAGTTAGACTTTAGTTTTGAAGAGCAGATTTGTGGCAAAAGCACCTGAAAAATGCCCTCTGCAACTCTGTACGGTTGCGTTGTGGCCTCGCTCAGGCTGTAGATGGCACCGTCGCTGCGCACAAAAAGCCTCTTGCGCTTTCTCTTCTGCTCCACTTACTCCTGAGAGAGCTGTTATCCTACAGGCTTTTGAAAAGCGTGTACCTGGTGATAGGATTGGGTAGGGGTTTCACAGAGCTCCCCTCTCCCTAGAATTAGTATTAGGAGGAAACATGGAGAGAGGAGTTGGATATTTTCTTTTTTGCCCTTTGTGCGATGGTGCTTTGAAATACATTGATTACACGACTCTCTTTCTCTGATAGCGCTGATAAAGACTGGGTCTCTTATTTCAGTTCCCGATGAGAGCTGGGTGTGACAAAGAGTTCCTTAAAGGGTTTCCTTATTTTTGTCTTTGGAGTTTCTGTGATACTGCTAACAAGGCTACTGTATCCATAATGTATTTTGGACGATACTGAAGCTGAAAGCCTACGCTTTTCCAATGTTGTCTGCTTAAACATCTAAATCCACTTTTGGAACTTTGTTTTCCCTGCAGAAAGAGGATGTCACTGACAGGAAAGGGGATGGGTCTGCTCAGTATGAGGGAGGGTGCAGTATGAGCTCCTTTGGGCTTAGCCATGGCCTGAAGCAGTGGGAGGACAAAAACCTGATCTGAAGAGTGACCAAGGATCAAAGGTATAAACAATCCAACTAAAATGGGTTCTGTTGTCTTTTTCGAGTCTCCCTGATACATTTTAAGTTTTCGTTTCTGAGAAGAACATCTGAAAGTTATCCCCTTTGCTTTGGAAAACTTGTGTTTTCCAAACCAAACAAATACCACATTTAGGTCTGTCTGTCTCGTTTTTGAAAGTGGGCACTTGAATCATAAATTAGTGAATGGATCTACAAAAAAATAGAGATCAAGGCTCTCTGAATCCCTTCAGACAATTAATTTCCAGACTCCCTGGAGTGTACTAAATGGCCTATAGCTGTAGACATCCTGCTTCCAAAATGTGGTGATATAGTAGGGGGAGGCCAAAGGGGAACTGGAGGGGAGTGGTGGAAATAAAGGGTTATTTATTAACAATCAGGAGAAACCTTAGTTCTGAAATGGTGAACTTACAAATGCAAAAGGTCTCAAAAAGTGATCAGTTTCTATTACAGCCTCCATAGATATTCATTAAAACATGCTGTGAGCAAAAAAGCCTCTAAAATCTGAGAGGCAGTGGGGGAATTAAAGTTAAAAAAAAACCAAAAAATACCTTTGTGTAGGGAAAGAAAAATTAGCAGCTTGTCAAGATCAGCTGTAGAATACAAGTCTTGCCATAGTGGTCTAAGTTAAAGATCCACAAATACTAGGGCAAATGAACAAATTATTTGAACCTGTTAAGAGTATAAATGGAGGATAAGAATCATAGAATTAGTGAGTGGTTTGGGTTACAAAGGACCTTTAGAGGTCATCTAGCCCAACTTCCTTGCAGTGAGCAGGGTCATCTTCAACTAGACCAGGCTGCTCAGAGCCCCGTCCAGCCTGACCTTTGAGTATTTCTAGGGATGGAGCCTCCACTACCTCTCTGGGCAACCTGTTCCAGTGTTTCATCACCCTGATTGTAAAAAATTTCTTCCTTATATCCAGTCTAAATCTACCCTCCCTTAGTTTAAAACCATTACTACTTGTCCTGTCACAACAGGCCTTGCTAAAACGATTGTCCCTGTTTTTCCTGTAGGCTCCCTTCAGGTATTGAAAGGCTGCTATAAGGTCTCCCTGGAGCCTTCTCTTCTCCAGGCTGAACAGCCCCAGCTCTCTCAGCCTTTCCTCACAGAGAGGTGCTGCAGCCCTCGAATCATTTTTGTGGCGGCCTCTGGACCTGCTCCAACAGATCCATGTCCTTCTTGTGCTGAGGGCTCCAGAGCTGTATGCAGTACTCCAGGTGGGGTCTCACCAGAGCAGAGTAGAGTGGCAGAATCACCTCCCTTGACCTACTGGCCATGCTTTTGATGCAGCCCAGGATACAGTTGGCCTTCTGGGCTGCGAGCGCACATTGGTGGCTCGTGTCCAGCTTTTTGTCCACCAGTACCCCCAAGTCCTTCTCGGCAGGGCTGCTCTCAATCCCTTCATCCCTCAGCCTGTGTTGATAGTGGGGTTTGCCCCGACCCAGATGCAGGACCTTGCACTTGGCCTTGTTGAACCTCATGAGGTTCACACAGGCCTACTTCTCGAGCTTGTCCAGGTCCCTCTGGATCACATTCCATCCCTCAGGTGTGTCAGCCGCAATTCTCAGTTTGGCGTCATCTGCAAACTTGCTGAAGATGCACTTGATCTCACTGTCTGTGTCATTGATGAAGATATTAAACAGCACTGGTCCCAGTACAGACCCCTGAGGGACACCACTAGTCACTGGCATCCATCTGGACATCAAGCCGTTGACCACTACCCTCTGACTGCCAACTTCCAAGCAATTCCTTATCTACTGAACAGTTGACCCATCGAATCCATACCTCCCCAATTTAGAGAGAAGCATTTTGTGAGGGACTATGTTGAAGGCTTTACGGAAGTCCAGAGATATCACATCCATAGCTCTTCCCTCATCCACTGATCTAGTCACATGATCATAGAAAGCAACAAGGTTGGTCGGGTAGGACTTGCCCTTGGTGAAGCCATGCTGCCTGTCTTGGATCACGTCCCTGGCCTCCATGTGCCTCAGCATTGCTTCTAGGAGGATCTGTTCCATGATCTTCCCAGGCACAGAGGTGAGGCTGACAGGTCAGTAGTTCCCAGGGTCCTCCTTCCTACCCNTTTTAAAAATGGGCACAATGTTTCCCTTCTTCCAGTCACCACGGGCTGCGCCTGGCTGCCATGACTTTTCAAATATTATGGAGAGTGGCTTGGTAACTACATCAACCAATTCCCTCGGGACTCTGGGATGCATCTCGTCAGGACCTCATCAGGTCCCATAGACTTCTGAATGTTCAGGCTCCTCAGGTGGTCACAAACCTGGTCTTCCCTTACAGTGGAAGGGGCTTTACCCCTCTGGTCCGCATCTTGTGGTCCATCGACTTAGGAGGGGTGAGGGCAGAGGTTGCCAGTGAAGACTGAGGCAAAAATGTTGTTGAGTACTTCAGCCTTCTCCTTGTCTGTTGATACTAGGTCGCCATTCTTGTTCAGAGGGGGGTTATACTTTCTTTAACCTTCCTTTTCTGGCTGACATACCTGTAGAACCCCTTCTAGTTATTCTTAGCATCCCTTGCCAAATTCAGCTCCAGCTGCGCCTTGGCTCTCCTGACCCCTTCCCTATACAACCAGGCAGCGTCGCTATACTCTTCCCAAGATACCTGTCCCTGCTTCCACTGCCTGTGCAGTTCCCTCTTGCTCTTTAGTTTGACCAGCAGGTCTCAACTCAGCCATGCTGGTCTTTTCCCTTCCTTGCGTGATTTCTTACACCTGGGGACTGAAAGCTCTTGCACTCTATGCAAAGCATCCTTAAAGATCTGCCACCTCTCTTCTGCTCCCCTGTCCCTGAGGACTGTTTTCCAGGGGGTCCTATTGACTAACTCCTTGAAGAGCTGGAATTTGGCTTTCCTAATATTGAGGGTCCTGACTATACTCCTCACCTTTCCCATATCTCTCAGGACTGTGAACTCCACCAGTGAGTGATCACTGCAGCCCAGGTTGCCCCTGGTCTTGATGTCACTGATGAGCTCACTTGCATTGGTGACCATCAGGTCCAGTATTGCATCCCCTTGGCTAGGGGTTTCTATTATCTATCTGAAGAAGTTATCCTCAATGCACTCTAGGAGTCTCCTGGATTGCCTACAGCTCACCGTGCTACTTTTCCAGCAGATGTGAGGGTGGTTGAGGGCCCCCAGTAGGATGAGAGTCTGAGAGCGTGAACCCTCTTGGAGTAGACACCATCTACAAGGTTCTCTTCATTGCCTCAATCTCTAATTCTTACCCATAAGCTTTTGACCTGCTTGTGGCTATTCTTCAGGGACAGCTCTTCACACTCTATCCATTTCTTGATATAGCGGGCAATGCCTCTGCCTCTCCTTCCCCACCTGTCCCTTCTGAACAGCCTGGAATCACTGATAACAACACTCCAGGCATGAGATTTGTCCCACCAAGTTTCAGTAATAGTAATCAGTTTCAGTAATGACAATCCTGGCTCTCCAAGGTAACAGAAACCGTGAGAAAAAGTGGGAAGTCTTTGTCATAATTCGCACCATGCTCATGAAATGATGAAATTCTTCAAAGAGTTGTTGATGTGTGTTTATAAAGTCTGAGGTGGAATAAACCCACATTACTGATGAGGGGGGGAGGAGCACAGAAGGACATAGCCGCAGAAACGGTTTGTTTTGTTTGTTTGCAAAACTGAAGAGGCAAAGGAACTTGCTGAGTTAAGAGTAATCAGCTATTTTGAATGGAAATAGTTGATAATCTAATGAAAAACAAGGCAAACACCATTTGGATTTTTTCCTTGAAGGAACATATTAAGGAAATGTTACTTTTCTTAGCATGTAATATTTTCCTCCCCAAAGTAAACTTCTACAATTTTGAGATTAAAGAGAAAAAAATCAAGATAGCCATTAATTCATTCATCAGCTATAAAAAGGATCCAAAACACAGGCAACAATAAAGGATGCTTTAGTCCTACTAGTTTGTCTTGGAACAAATTGGGATGTGATGTTCTTGGAAAGCAATGATATTTTAGTTTGTCACAGTTGCTTGTTCCTGTCAATGGTTATGGGTAATGCCATTTTGCTCATATTTCTTTTGCAATATACATCTTATTAATTCCTGTTTTTTATTATATTTTAGAGATCACAAATGCTCCTGGAGCTTTTGTTCCTTGAAGCTGTGCTGCAGTTGTTGGTATCTGGTTCATTGATGTCTGACAGATGACCCTGAGCTACTGAGAAACTACCTCTGCATAACATATATGAAGCCTTATGCTAAATAGTCTTATTTTTACTCATCCATGCAGAATAACTAGTCGCTTATTCTAGGAAATGTAAAATGGCTGCCTCTTAGAGATTGTGTTTGGACATTGATAGGCTGTTACTACTGCTGTCATAGTTATAATGTACAAATCAATCAGCTAAAACACTTGAACTCCACCTGAGACCATAGTCACATTTTGTATTAACTGTATACTGAGTAAATAGACCCAATATGATGTATGTGCTGTACTTTTTATTACTATTGTCTCTATATTATACTGATGCATGTGTATATGTATTATATATCCTAAACTTTTTGTCCCCTAAAGCCAGTATTTGGCCCACAAGAAAGGTGTCACACAAAGCCCTCTATTTCTCTTACATAAGCTAGTTACAGCTCTATTCCAAATTTAAGTGAAGATATTTTAAATTTGATATCTTTTTCTATTTCAGCAGCAGAAGTCCTTTCTATGTAAAATTTCTAATGGCTTTTAAAAATATTTTATTTTAAAGGCTATACATAAATATAGATTATGTTTTTTCTTTTTTTCCTTTGATCATTTGCATGGCACTTGGTGTCAGCCAACATGGCTGTTTCTCGGAGTGGAACTGCCCATAGAGAGCGAGCAGTCTTTCCGCAGGAGTGCTCAGAAGTCTTTTCTTAGCTGGTCTGCACTCGTTGCTTCTGTCTGGAAAGTCTCTTCAGCTCTGGGAGTGTCCTCTCTCTAGCTTTCCTCCCACTCTTTTATTCAGTTGTCCTAAGCATAAAGGCAGCATGTAAACCTTCCAGTTCTATCATGTGGTTATAAACCTTTTGTGGGTGGACAGTAGCTATGCACCCACATAGCTGCTTGGTCACTTCCCCCCAGCACGCAGTCTTTATTGCTGAGCGTGATGTTTTTGGGAAGCTTTCACATGTTTTCTGCCAGAAATATCTAGTTAGATATGCCATGAAGACTTTACCTTCTGCTGTTTTTTTCAGGCTCTTCCTTGCACAAGATACTGGCTGAACCATTGCCATAAGCTGTCTGAATGCCTTTAGAGGGCAAAATTGGCTGTTCAGGTAGGACCTTTTAGAACTGTTTTCCTGGCATTATCTTTTATTTTGGGATCTGTAAGGCGAGAATACAATGTTTTAGTAGATTTAAGCCTGAAGCATGAATTCAGAGCCCTAATTCTTATTTTAGGTGTGCAATTTAGTGCAGTTTTGTGATGACAAAATGATCAAAACCCTCTGTGTGGTTTCATTCTTGTTTAAGAGTCTCTTTGTCCAGGCTGGATTGTATAGTAAAGACAAGGTTCACTGGCAGTTACACTGCGTGCTATTGCTTTGCAAAGATTTGATGGGTTGTCTTGGCCTTCCTGCTTCTCATGAAGAATGAAATGAAAGTGAAGTGATCTTTTAAGGGATTCTATCAAAGAAACAAGGGATAGCCCCTAAAAGCTAAAAATGAATCAACTTAGGTCAGTCCTATGGATCACAGCATGGCGTGCAGGACTTGGCTGCTTGCATGATGTGAGGCATTCTTTGGAAGATGGCGTGTAGCACAGGCGTGGGGTGAATTGACTAATTTCTGCAGCGGTTAACTGCAGTGCACTCCCTGCTGGGCAATAAGCAATGTAAGTCATTACACCTGGTGTACATGAGTGTTTTTGGAGCAGGTGAGTGCTAGGTCAGTGATATGCCTCTGTGCTGTTCATCAATGAGAAAAAGTGTCATCTACTTTGGCTGTAGATCATAGTGATTTTTTGGAGAATAGGAAAAATTAAACACTGTAATCTAATTTCTACTTGAGACCTCTTTGCCAAAGATGGTTTTCAAATGTTAAGTAACCCTTATCTCACTTGAGAAGTGATATTTTTCAAGAAAGGGAAATATAGGAGGAGGTGGAAAGGGGAATAATTTTTTTGTCCAACACAATAGTTTTGAATTCATACTTTGTTCATACAGTGTTCAACAGAAAGGACCTTCAGCGATAAGTGTAAATGAGGATACCAGCGTGCCATCATATCTGATGATAACAGATATTTGCAAAACATCTGTGTAGCTTTCAGGGGTAGGTGGGATAGGTAAAATATGGGTATAGCATTGTGAATGATGAACATAAAATGAAATGAGACAAAATAACTTTCCTGCTATTCGTGTGCAACTGAGGCAGGGCTGATGGCTGATTTTGTTCCTCTTTCTATATTAGGAGTCTGAAAAGGGCGGCAGTGCATCTTCTGCTTACTCCCACTATGTAAAACATAAAACCCATCACAAATTTTTTGAGCTAGTTCATTAAAAGTTGATGCCTAAAGCTGACTTGTGTTTCCCATTGATCTGTATGTACTTGGTTCATTCACTGTTCAAATTATGGCTTAGCTGCTTAATAGGTCATAACTTTGCAGATAACGCTGCACAAGTACGCTCCTGCTCAGACATATAACTTTTTTTTTCATGTTTTCAAAGCTGGCTGTAACATCCTTTGTAGGAAGGGGAAGCAAAGATAGGGGAGGATGTTTGAGGAGGATTTTGGTTGATGCATCTCTAGTGACATCTTGTGGGATGTTTCCACAGAATCGCCTATAACTCTTAAGGAAGAAACAAACTGAAAGGCTTGCTGGGCAAAAAGCTGCCCAAAAACTCCACATGGGATATGGTTAAATTTCTGCACCCGTCTATTGTTTTCCAGGATAGTTGCTGTAACTTGCAGTTAGCAAACAGGATGAAATACACAATATCAGAGATGCTATTTGGCAACAAAGGACAGCAGAGAACTGAAAGATGACACTTCTGTTACCAGATTTTATGGTGACTGATGGATTCTCCGTCAGTGCAATTTCTAGAATTACTACCTTATGAGCCAGATCTTCAGGTTTAAAACTGACATTTCAGAACTCATACAGCAAATTATCTGAATAAGTAGTTAATCAAATCAGCTAAGCAGAAATCTAGAAATTCTTAGGATTTTCATTGCTACAGAATTTCCATTTCATTATACCTTACAAGCAAAAAATATGAGACTAATTGTCCTAATCTTAACTGATGTCATTGTTGTTTATATTCTATGCTTTTGTCTCTTGGAACAATTTGTGTTCGAACTCCAGCAGAAGGTCTCTAGACCTTTTTAATTAGAATGCTGGAAGGAGTCAGTCATAAAAACATGCCTTTGGATGAAAATAAAGCTGAAATATTTGCATGTTGCTTTTTTATTTTTTAACCAGTTCAGTTTAACTGCTAACTCCTTACAGATGCTAACTCCTCAAGACATTCTTAAACATCATCAAAGTGATTTCTCCATTTTCCTCGAAGTATAATATTATTTATATAGATCAAAAAGTTAATGTTTATTCCTACAGTCCAGAAATGGATTTGAGTTTCCTCAGGTACTAGTCAGGAGGGTGCAGTTTATCATATACTGACAATGTATGTACAGGCATCGAGCGACTTGCTCCTCTCTTGAATTTTCTGGTCTTGTGCTTGGGCCTTCCAACAGACCTAGCAGACTGGCATACTCCATGAGTGTGCTGCATATATTGCCTTGTAAGAAACATTTTCCTGTTGCTACAGAGGCAGTTGGGATGGAGACTCTGTAACCCCATAAGTAGGGCTTCTGCGGTTAGTAATAAAAGGCTATAGGTGTTGTACCGGCCTGGCAATGGAGCGTCTCAGGGCTTGCCTGTAGCTAGCTTTTGCTGTGGATATATCTTAATAGCTAGGCAATTGTTCCTTCCTGACATATCTGAGCTTTGCTCTCTAAAAACTATTTGTATAGGTATCTGATAACCTAGATGTAATAATTTAACAAACAGTAATCCTTTCATGTTAGTTGGGGCTGGGGTGGGCTGTGTTGTCATTTGAAACTTAAACTGGTAGCTGAGTGCGAGAGCTGTCTGTGTTTAGAAAACATGTACATAACCCAGAGGGACCCCCAACACCACTGAAGAACTCGGGATGCTCCTGATAAGCTGCCATACCCACCTCGTGTTTCCACATGAAGACTGGTGCTGTTGCCTTCAGGACCCAGAGGTACACTGAAACAGCACGTATAGAAAAAAAAATCAGCAGGTACTAGGAAGTTTGTATATGTAAATCTTAACTGTGTTATTAACCATAAGTTTAAGTGGACTAATAATGATAACCTGTGTTTTAGTTAGACTGATAAGATTTTAGTTAGATAAACTGTTTCCCTAGATTTTAGACTGATAGCATATACAGTACTCTTCGTAGAATAGCTGAAAATAATTACCGTTCTTACTGAATTCTTTGGTTGTACAATCAGACCCCAAGTCTGCTCTGTAGAGAAAAAAAAAAAGTACCAAAACATTCAACTGATCTTTCACAAAGAGCACTTAAAGTGGAAACTCTGTAAACAGCCTCCTGGGTTTTGATTTTTTGACAGACTTCTCCTTTTTTCTTTTTTTTTCTTTCCCCAAAGATGAAAGGATAAAGTCATTTGAAACAACTTCGCAGTGCAGACCCAGCTACTAAGTCAACAAGACTTCAAATTAGACTGGTCTTCTAATGACATATTCTCAGTGAAGAGCAATAGAGATAATGCATCTGAAATAAGCAGGTCTTGTGGACTTACAACTGACACTGGAGCTTATTTTTTCCTTGAAACATTAAACAAAACATAGGCCAGCACCAAAAAAAAAAAAAAAAAGTAGATGAAGACATATTAGACTGTTCAAAACACTTTGACGTGCTTCAACTTTGTTTCCTTGTTTTTTGCTGCACCAAGGAAGAGTAACTTCATTTTCATTTCTTCAGCTATGAAATTTAGTAACTCAACAGCTTAAAAATAACGACTATCACAGTTTCATCTTCACTGGCTATGTGCCACTGAAGTTCTTCCTAGAGTTGAAGTATTAGCAGTAGTCTTAAACCCATAAGAAGGCTGTAGGTTAAAAGCTGCTCTTTTCCTATGCAGGGTATGTAAGTGATGTTAAAAATAACAGTTAGATACTTGTTTCTGCTCTGTTGAGAGTAATAGTGAACTTTACCTCTCAGTTTAGTGGGTGCAGGACCACACTGTAGATGCAGGACAGGTGCAAACTAGGAGAAGAGGGCTGGAGAATAGCATTCTCAGAGGTGCTCAAAACCGAAGTGGCTGCAGCTGTTGAGGAGAACCAGGGCAGCAGAGAGAACAACGTGAGTGGTAAAACCAGTTGTTATTTCTTTTGCAGGCCAATATTTGAGAAAAGAAATGTTTTGCTGAGCCAAGTCTGTTGCACCCCAGAAACAGCAGTCCTGTGTGCATATGGCATACTTACATACAACAAGAAAGGCATACTTACTTATAACAAGAAAGTATCTATTATGAGCCCTTCTTTCAAGGCTAGCTGTTGTCTGAGCTAGAGTGCCTGAAGCATATGCATTTCGATTGATCTGAGGCCAGTGGTTATACGTCCTACTCCTTCTCTTTGGCCCAGTCTTTGTTCCCTTCTCATTTCCACCAGAAAATTAACTCTGCACCCAATAAAGCTTCTGTTGTAATTAGTATGTTTCTGCAGAAGAGTAATGGTTTTAATGAAGTATCGTTTTCTAACAGATCAGTTTTTAGAAAATTTTCAACCAGCTTTATTGCTGGGCCTACAGATGAGGAAACTATAGTGGGGAAGATGTAGCAAGACAAATTGCTTGAAGAGAGGTTGGAAAAGAAGGCTGAAAAGAGATTTTAAAAATATTTACTGCTTTTTTCTTACCCAGCAGCGTATTTTATCTGCCTTTGTATAAATACAATCAATGTAAATTTAGCTTGGTCCTTTACTAACTGAGAAGGAAAAATCAGAGACTTCAAGAAAATGCTGTGGATTGTCTTCCAGGTAGCACAGCTGTACTGATTATAACCTTTTTTTTTGGCTTTGTCTAAACACACAGCTTTTCCTTCCCTTGCATGCCTTGTGCCTCTGGCATTCGCCCCCTCCCTTCATTAGCCACCCCAGGCCTCTTTGCTTCTGTGGGGTTCTGTGATTAGTCCTTTAATTGATGCCCTTGATTCCTTTGATAGTTTTCTCTGTTTCCATGTCTTTTGTCTAGATGCAAGCAATGAGCCATCTAAGCCCCGGAACAGTGAAAAGAGGTTCTAATACCTGAATCTAGAAGTCCAGTTCAGAGGACCCATTCTATTAAAAAGCCATCCACAAAACTCTGCTGTGAAAGAAGAACAGCTTTACAAAGGCGTGAGTTTGGTATCTTCTAATTTGTGTAGTCACTAAGATTTCACAAACAAGTTGGTGGAAGTGTTGGCCAGTTCTCTTANAGCAGCTGCCGTGGAGAAATGCAGCTGTTTAATACCTCTTATATGGTTTTCCTTTTAATGAAAATATATTTGCACTACCTGCTTACCTCTTGCTTTCTGTGTCAGGCATTTGAAAGTGAGATATTTGAATTGTGCAGTTTCATGGTGTTTTGTTTTTGTGCTAAAAGCACAGGTAGGTGGCAGAGGCAGAAGACATTGACTTTCTGGTATTGCCTCTCTGTTTCTGTCTCTTTAGTGAAGAAGTAGAACTTCTGTAGCTAATCTCAGTGCAAAGATGATAGCTAAACTATACTCATTCAGCAGTAATATCTTTTGTTAGAGGACTGAGTGCAGTCGGGACGTTAAGCTGTGCAATTTTCTTATGCCTCCTGGACGGAAGCAGACAGATGGTGTGACTTGGTGAGGTAGCACTGTGGTTCAGTGGCAGAACAACCCCCAGTTTTTTCCTCTGCCTGCCAATAACATGATGCCACTACAAACGTACTGGTGTGCCAGTGCTGCGGGAACGTCGCACACTGAGTAGTCACTCAGTTACTAAAAATCCTAATTGCTGGCATTTGTACTCAAGGCAGAAGGTGTCTCCTGTTTGTACAGCCTACATATCAAACATCCCACATAGTTTGTAACCATTCTCCTGCTTTCACTCTGCGTGGGAGTCTATCTTTACTAGAAACAGTAATTACAAAAATGACCTTCATACTTACTGAAAGCAGTAGACTGCTCCACTCTGACTCATGGAATGAGCCCAGGTATTGGGTAACGGCTTGCTGCTTGATAAGATGTTTCTCTATTGTCTTGTGCAATAGTTAAACTGAAGCCTAGTTCTGTGTCAGATAGAATATTGTAGGCGATGCGTATGATGGTTCTCTCTGCCAGAACCTAGGATGAAGCGAAAACTACAAGACCGCTGCTGACTGATGAAAGTAGCCTTGTCTTGGCTCAGCTGCGCTGCAGAGCGAAAGCTCACAGTTCAGCATGTCTTCTAGTTTCAGTTTTAGAATAACAAATCCATTTTGGATCATGCACCTCTAGCTGAAATAAAAGTCGTTGCTTTTATTCTGTAGTTGTATGGCTTCCCTAGTGGATCCTTGGGCTCCCTCTTTGCTGTCGTCTTAGCTGATATTTGTTTTCTGTAATGTTCATTGGTGTTTTACTTCAGTAGGAAATCCCCTTTTTTAAATGCCTTGTAATGAGTCAGTGCTGCTGTTTGCTTCAAACTGAAGGGGATTCCAACTATAAAATTGTATTATTGCTGAAATATAGTACTGTTCCATTGCGTAGGTTGTAGTCTAAAACAGAGAAAGGTTTGGGGGAGTTGTAGGGTAAGCAAGCAATGTTGTTGCTGGTGTTGTTTATTAAATTGGGGATGAATGGCAATTCCAGTAAGAAGTAAGCAGCTTAGAAGTTTAGTAATAGTAGATCAAAACCAATTACAAACTGAAAATATTATTCAGCAATTATGTATCTGTGAAGTTCTGAAAAAAAAAAGCCAAAAAACCCCCAAACAGAACACCAACCCCAAATGATAATAATTCATGTGTTCCCAGTAATGAATATTAACATTTGTTCAGCAAGAAGCACAGTCTGGTTTGACCTTTGTGTGTGTGTGTGTGTGTGTGTGTGTGTGTGTATGTTCATTATAGTTTCAAAACTGAATTGCTTTAAAAATGTTTCTTTCAGGCACAGAGGATTGCTTTGCTTTTCCTTCTTTCATTATAAATCTGACTCTCCTCGTATCTGTATTACTGTTAGTTTAGACCCTGTTGCTTTAAGCTGCAGTCTTATGAAACACTCATCTATCACTTTTTTTTTTGTCTGGAGTAACTGCTACAACTGTCTGTCATGCTGGAGTTTTGATCACATTACAAATCTCTGTGCATGCCTCTGTGAGTGCACAGGAGAAGGAGATTTCAATTGCAGTAGCCTTTGTTCCTCCGGCCTTCTCGTGTCCACAGATATACACAGACAATCCAGGTGTATTCTCTGAACTCTCACTTTTCTCCCCCTTCCAGTTCTGGATTTCCCTCACTTTCACAGTTTACTTCAGAGCTTCTACAGGCTGTAATCCAGATTCCCCCATTCTGCTGGTGACAGCTACCTCTGTATTCAGCATTAGGTGAGACCACTTGTTCTCTGCTGCTTTTGGACTCTGTCCAAAAAGATATTTTTTTTTTCACTTGTCCCTCTCTGGTTTTATCTGTCATTTAAACAGAACTCAGCTATACCAGTTTTACTCTAGGCTGTCTAGGAATGCAACCCCCCCCATGCACAAAAGGCACCATTTAAAAGAAATGTATCAATGTCTTCAATATTAAGATACAGAAGGTGGTGGTTATATATCAAGATGTGGTGGTTATTGAGCATTGAAAAGGACCATGAGGTTGCTGAAGGCCCCACAGTAACACTTGAGTTTAAAAAGAGTCTCACTACTGGTTTTACAGCATATTGCTGTAAAGGAAATAAGTTAATAAAAGCCACAAAGATGTACCATTTCCCATAGCCTTTGACTAATGGTTTAAGAGAAAGAACATTTAAAAAATACTTTTAACTGAAGGTGAGGGGATTTCCTTAGGAAGAATGCTTTTAAGGGTCCTTGCTCTGAACCTGAACCAGTGACCTCTGGAGGCAGTCGTTTCCTAACAGCGTGAGGAGTGTCTGTGCTGATGAATGGGAGGACATAGACAGCTCCATCCCTCACCCCCCAAAATGCTTTTGGGTTTACCTTTCTTCAAAGGTATTTAAATGCTAAAAACTCAGAATTTCATAGTGATGTCCTAAAATGCCTACTTTACTTAGCTGCTGTCCTCTTTGGATAGCAGGACCAAAGGAGCTGGGCTGCCCCTCATGACAGCCTGTGTTGTGTACTGGGGTAGTGTGGTTCAGAGGCACTCAGGTGGGTCCCTGTGGAGACCCTCTGGGTCTGGAAGCTGACCAGCTTGGCCAGTGCAGGTCAGGCTTCTCCAGTGAAAGTCACTGGTGAGTAAAGCTGGGCTTCCCCATTAGTGTGTGCAGGTGAGGGTGTCTCAGGGTCTAGCAGTGCAGACTTGTCTCACTTTATGCTTAGCAGAAACTGTTAAGCCTCATCACAGTGCAACACCTATGTGGGTCTGGGGGGTCAAAGCCAGATTTGGGTGGAGTGATTAGTCTGTGTCTTCAGGGTCCAGAGGCCTGGCTGCGGAACTGAGATGTTTGTGTGAGCTGGCAGCTTGGTGGCCCAAGCTAGCTGTTCACGGGAGTCCAGTCAGGAATCTACATCTGTGGCCTGGCTCGGACTCAAGCCTGGATAAAACATGGTTACTGTGAGCTGACCATTTGAGTGTGCACTGGACAAATCCATATGGTGTTTAGGTGCATAGCATGAACTCTGGCTGGTTTGGAAAATTTGGACCTCCTTCCCCTCCACTCTGCCCTAGTGAGGCCTCATCTGGAGTACTGTGTCCAGTTCTGGGCTCCCCAGTTCAGGAAAGATGAGGAGCTACTGGAGAGAGTCTAGCGGAGGGCTACGAGGATGGTGAGGGGACTGGAGCATATCTCTTATGAGGAGAGGCTGAGGGAGCTGGGCTTGTTCAGCCTGAAGAAGAGAAGGCTGAGAGGGGACCTTATAAATGCTTATAAATATCTGAAGGGTGGGTGTCAGGAGGATGGGGCCAAGCT
>Ga0065711_1001751_pt1 | contig 39807 bp, 20 predicted proteins | sample Hoacrofraction12_FD_59098 | JGI IMG/M metagenome (GOLD analysis project Ga0065711, IMG submission 59098) | Hoatzin crop microbial communities from Cojedes, Venezuela - Epithelial fraction 12 v2 (version 2) | ecosystem: Host-associated > Birds > Digestive system > Esophagus > Crop | place... | reverse complement strand
ACCTCTGTGGGTCATCTGGTCCAACCCTCCTGCCGAAGCAGGGTCACCTACAGTAGGTTGTAGAGGACCTTGTCCAGGCGGGTCTTGAATATCTCCAGAGAAAGAGACTCCACAATGATAAAGAAGGCCTCACGGACTTTCTGTAAGAGACTTGTCTATGAAATAGAGTGGTTTATACAGAACAAAATCATGAGGCTTTTTGAGACAACATTGGCATTAGAAGAGGGCTCTTCATTGCCTTGGTCTGTATAATAGCTGTGATATCAACTCCAGAAGCTAGACATGCAACGTGTAGACTGTGATAAAGGAGCCATGTGCTGTTTCAGCTGCTGTGATTTTCAGAACAGAAGCACTTTCATATAATACGTAAATGTAACAGGAGGCATTTGGGATTTGCTACTAGCCAGTTAATTTCATGTAATAATAGAAGAATGGGGCGATGTAACAAATTCAATATTCTGACATATGTTTCATAGATTTTATTCTTAGTTTTAATATTTCAAGATAGTGGGTTTAAATTAAAATTGTTTTGTTGCTTTTAATGCGAGTGAGGAACTGGCCTCACGCTTTCAGAACGTACCTTTAAAACAAACACAATTTTCAGGTTTATTTCCAGTTTATATAGTTTCCTGGAAGTTGCTGTAGACAAATTAACGTATGTGACGTACTGTGGGTTTTGCACTGCTTCTTACGTTCCCCTCTTCTCCATTTAGACCTTAGACTTGGACTGCTGAGGACAGTTGTTGACTCGCCATTCTTAGTCGAGGCCATACCTTTGGAGCAGACTACTTGCCTTGCCCCCAGTGTTTTATCAATTTAAGAGAATCATTTTAACATGAACTAATGTAAATGAGATTTTCAGATCTTTCCTGGAGAAAGTAAGGTACCCACACTAAAAATTTGCCAAAATTCTAGTTTAGATAGAAAAGATACTTTCCGTATTTGCTGTATGTCTTATTAAACAGAAGGACATTAAAAATGTAGAAATGCAGAAGAAATGTTATTTTTTGCCACCTTAGCTGATAATTTCTAATACTGATCACCACATGGTATTTTTATTCTTCTTATTTTGGTTTATTTTTCCTTTTCAAGTGTTTCTGTACTCCTGTTGGAGACAGCAGCCTCCTGCGATGCAAGTTCCCCTGTTCCAGTGCATATTCCACTTGAAAGAGTTCTGATTCTGCTAGCGATCAGTGATAGGAGTGCCACGGAGCTGGCAGGACACTGGGTTAGGCATCCTAGCCATTTAGTAGCATTTTCATGCCTTTGGTAGGGATGCCTTTCTCACAGCAGAATTTGGGTTACGGTACTATTCTCTGTCCTTTTATATGTAAACCAACATAAATAGAATACATCAGTGATTGAAAACTTAGGTCCCCTCTGGCTGACTGAGAATATGAAGAGTTTGTCAAAAGGACAGAGAATAGTGAAATGTCCTGCTGAAAGCCATTGTATTTGTGCCCATCTGCAGGCAACCCTGAAATACTTTAAATGAGATTGCAAATGAGCACAACATATAGTGAAAACATACCTGGAATTCATTCTGCCAGCAAGAACCACAGAATGATGTTCAAGTAGTAAAAATACAGGACAGGTAGTGAAGGAAATGTCTGAATAAAATTATGTTGAATATTAACATACTAAATTTGTTCAAAGCGTTACTGAACCATAGACTCACCCAAATTTCCAGAATCAGTCCCTGAATTTGCAGTTCTCACATTTCCCATGTGTATGTGTGTATGCTACAGGCATGGACTTGGAAGGCACTTGGAAATGTGCCTCATTATCTTCTTTAGAAGTAAAATGTAGTTTAAAGCAGTGGCCAGGATTTTTAGCAGTGGTTAGCGGTTAGCTCAGCTGTCTGTAATCAGGAAGCTGAGTTTGTAGCTTGACGTTTTCTGAACTTTTAAGATGTCAGGAGCTACGTCTCGTTGCTCAGCAACTCAGTATCTGGCCCCTGTGATTTTAGTATAGTATTATTCTTCAATATGCCAACTTCTGTTGCAAAAGGAGTTTGAACTGAGATTTTTAGCAGGCATTTCTTCCACTGATGTCCCCCCAGTGTAGTGGGATTTTTTGCACAGATACCTTTCTTGCATGTTTGCACAAAGTGATTACTACTCTTCCAGCTTACTTCTTCGTAATTTAATGCCACAGATTTGTGGTTAGCTGACTGCAAGGATAATCTTGATGGGTATGAAATCACACTGTTACTGCTGTTCTCCTCGGATTTTCAAAATGACAGAGTTCCCCATGGCTGCAAATTAAGCCCTACAGCAATGGATACAGAACAGTGTAGAGTAAGGTATGTTCCTAGTATGCGCAGCTGTGTCAGTAAAGATGCTGTCAGTAGAGCTCTCTATCTGTATGCCTTAAGAGTTAAAGCTTCTTGAATCTATTTTGTCCCTGGGTATTTCAGATAAATCTGGTATTTCAAATAATAGTACTCCTGCAGTTGGCTTTCCTTCTGAAAAACAGCTGAGTGCTTAGAAAGAACGTGTGTTTGTGTGGATGACAGCCTTTTTTCCTCACAAATTTTCTTGAACTATCAGAAGCAGCATTTTATGGGAGAGGTATGATACCAGCAGGCACTGTGATTGTAGGAAAGTTGAGGGACAGAAGAATCACAACTGGATGAGAACATTGACTGCGGTTACCTGCAGAATGAAGATGTATCATAGGCAGATGTCTAAAACCTGCTTTATTACCATCTGCTTTGATTCCCTCTATAAGCACTGTACCAACTAACTGTCTTCTACCTCTTCCTTTGTGCATCTGCTTTAATTCATTATTGTGAAAAGTCCTCGCTGATCAGAGTCCTGTGTTCAGAGAGGAAGTCTCAAATTGCTTTACATTTCCCCAGTTGGTTGGTCCAGCTTTTGTACAAATTATTATAGTCCTGCTTGGGGGAGGGGTTGGTTATTTTTCATACTGCAGCCTTCTGCATAGGTATTTTCTTCTCTTTTACCTTACACTTTTTCCTGTACTTCTGTATAAGGTGAACGTAATGAGCAGGTCATGATGGAGACCAGCTGATGCTTGGTATTCTGTTTTAATAAGGAGCCTAGAATTCAGCAAAAGGGTGGATGGACTCACATTAGTTATCTTGCTTTCATAGGTTACACCTAAGCCAGAAATGTCTACTACAAGTCAACAAGATAAAAGTGCATGGTTTTTTTATCATCTTTCAGAGAGGAAGGGAGGTTTCTTTTGACTCAAAGGTCTTCTGGGTGAGGTCTTCTCAACCTTTCTCTTATGACACATTTCCTTTCTCCCTGAAGTGTTCTGTGAATGTATTTTTGTTTTGCTGTGGGGTTTTTTGTTTTTTTTTTTTCTGTGGAGCATCCAGAACTCCCCTTTGAGAATAACAGATACTTTTTTCACATTCGGAGAAAGGATACAATGAATCATTTTCTGCTGTAGGAAAAAACTGTTTTTCAAAATGTGTCTTTTACTTCTACAAAATATTGCATCTTCTAGGTCACTTCTCAGGTTTTTTTTAAGTTCCTTGAGGATATGAAAGCAAGGTTTGTTCCGAAGGAGGAGGGCAAACCCTTGACTGACTTCTTCATCTTTTAAAATGTTGATTGAAAATAATTTAATGACTGGGTTTGTGCACTTTTCTAGTTTGTTCTGGTTTGGTTTTCTTTTTATGTATGAAGTTGGTCTGAAATGTGAATAGTGCATATTACTTTTAGAAGTTCCTTTGTCTTTGTTCATTCACTGAGGACAGCATGAGTGTTAGCTATGATCTCCAGTTTTGATGGCAGACTTGTTAGAACTCTGGGGCAGTGTATGATATCTCTTGAAAGCATTTTTGTGATGAGAGCAGGGATATTGAGTCTTTATTAAACCGTGCTCTTTCTCTAGAATACTGTTCAAGTGCCCAGGTTGTGTAAGCATAAAAGCAGAATTTTATGCTGAGAATAAATAAATAAATTATGCTTATTTATAAGACTTTTTTTAAAAAAAAAAAAAAGTAAGCAGGTAGTCAAGAATGTATGAGATGTCCATTCGTGGTTTGGGAGTAAACCTAATGCTAATTTCCAGAGTTCTTGAGATGACAGAGAGGTAGTAGAGCTGCTAAGAAAACCTGTTAAGTCATGCTGTGTTTGTAGTTTTTGTGTTAGAGTTTGAATAGTAGGTGCTGGAGTGCACACTGTACTGCTCTATGATGCCGGATCAAGAGGCTGGGAACTTCTTACACAACTGGCATGAGGCAGTATTTTGAAATGAATCTATCTCTGTGTGTTAATACAAATAGATAGATTACTAATAGACAAAACCATTAAAAATGGAGACTGTATTTATTTCTTTATATTTCACATTAAATTCATGTAGCAATCATTTTTTTTTGGATGTACTAGGCTGTAAATACTGCATAGTAGTTATGAAACTTTCCATTAGGCTTTTAGTATCTATCTCTCTTTGGGGCTTTTATTCCAGTCATACTGTCTGCATTTTTATTTAGAAGCTTATTTACATCATTTGTGCATTTCTATAGATGTTGAGAGTTTATGGATAAGCTGGATTCTTTTTCGTTTGCTCATACAGAAATATGGAAGTTGGGTGGGTTTTTTTGCCACACTGACGTGAACAGTGCCTCACTCTTTGGCCAGAGAATTGCCTACAGTTCTCCTGGGACCGTCTAACAGTTCAGCTTTGCTTTACATTTTTCATTGGTTAAGGTTGCCCACGTAGGCAGGTAATGAACATCAAGCTTGTCCAGTAGCATGGATGAGGAATGCACTTTAGTTTCTTTGTCTAAGGAGTGTGCTCTGGTCCCTTTGAGCAGTAGCTGTGCAAAGTGTTCTCAAGATGATGGACTGGAGACTGCATTGCTATCTGAAATGGAAAAGACTGTATAAAATAACTGTATATAGATTAAGTGTCTTTCTTTTTTTTTCTTTGTGGAGCAAAGAAATAGAGAAAATATTACTGAATACTGTTGCTGAATGCTACCAGTGCCACACTTTGGATTGTCTTAAAGAAATTCAGCAAAAAAAAGATGGGAGTAGGTTTTTGCAAAGTATGAGGGATATCAAGAACAGTATAAGCCTCCTAATGTGGCTTTATATTGGAAAAACTACTAGAAATATAATAGAGAATTCAGTTAGCTGGTATCTCTGTGAAGATAATGAATAGGGTAAATATAGCTTTACTAAAACAGAAACCAGGACTTACAACTCTCTCGGAGCGCTCTTGACGCATTCAGCAAACAGATGGATATGTGTGATCTGGTTGATACAGTCTGTCTGGGTTTCCACAGAGGTTCTTTGCCAGGGATTTCGTAAGGAAACCAGGAATCTATTCTGTAAGGAGGAAGGTCATCTTACTCTTAAACAGCTGACATGGAAGAAAAGAACAATCATGGTCTAGGAGTAAATGTTCCGTTCTTCTAGCAGTGGAATGTTGCAACAGCTCTGGAGTATCTGAGGATCCATGTTCATCATGTTAAGAAGTGACATGGAAAAAAACAGTGAAGTGACAAAGTTTGTGGTGGGTACTTGAGTTATCCAGATAGTAAGGACAAAGTGAGTATGAAGAACAACTGTTGAAAAACTGTATGAGATTGAGTACTGGCAGCATTTGCAGATGAAAGCAAGTAAAATTCTGTGTAGGAAAGTGTGAAGTGATACCCATGAGAAAAGACCACTCTTAGTTTTCCCTAATGCCTTGTGAAATACTGGTGTCTCAACAGGCAGTAACCAGTTAGGAACATCTTAGGATCTTAAGACATTCTTCTTTGAAAAACATCAGCTGAGAGCTCAACAGCAATCAAAAAAGCAAATCAGATGCAGAGCATTTTAGGAGAGAAGAAGAGATCTTTATTACACCACTGTATTGTGAGCTTCATTATGCCATCTTGAATATTGCTGTAGTGTTCCCCTTGTTTCAGAAGAATATAAAAGAATGGGAAGAGGCTCACAGAAGGTCATTGAGGGTGTTGAAAGGTGTGGAGCAGCTTAATACAGGGACAACTGTACAACTTAAACCATAGAATCATAGAATAGTTTGGGTTCGAAGGGACCTTTAGAAGTCATCTAGTCCTTTTATAATCATCTAAACCGTGATTCTTCATCTTCAAAAAGTGACATGAAGACTATGGCTAGGGATTTGACTGTTCAACCAGGTATTACAAGAGCATCTGAAGCTAGTAGGAAACAGGCAAACCACAAAACCAAAGAGTGTGGTTCTTCATGCAAGCACTAGATCTGTGGAACTTGTTGCCAAGGGTTGATATGGGCGCTAAAAGTTTACATGGGCTCAAGAGGACAACTGAACAAATGCTGCAAGGACAACAAATCCATTGCAAATTTTTAAATACAAACCACAGCAGGAAGTCCCTGGCATGAAGATGGTTGGTGGCTGCAAAAGTATTAGGAAGAAGGTAGTACTGAACATACCTTCCCTTTTCTTCTGCTATGCTTGCCACAGTCTGATACAGAAGTCTGAGCAGAACCCTTGATCTAACCCAGTACAGCTATGTGTGGAGAACACTGAAGAGATTCATACCTAAATATTTGTCTCATGTGATCTGATGCCAGGAAAGATATCCAGGAAAGTCACTGGCAGCATTCTCGATGACTTCACTAGGTCTTCTTATCACTGGTAATTCAATAACCAGACAACACATCTCTTGTTAAAAACAGAAAGAACTGTCTTTGATTGCTGTTCCCAGTCATGGCTCTCTTTCTTTTGTGCTCAGAAGTACAAAACTTTGCACTTGCAGAATGAGGCCATGAGTTTTGCCAGTAAATCATATGAGCAATAAGAATTTTCCAGCGTGAACCCTAAAGCATCTTTCCTGGTATACATGTTACAACCTAGTACTGTAACTGCAGTATCAGAGAGCCCTGCAGGGCTCTTGAGGGTCATATTCACAGCCCCCCTGAGATATTGAGAGGCAGGTGTGCAGCCCAGATTACAGGTAGCTGGGAGCTGTGTGGGTGATGTCCAATGCATTCTACTGACCACCTGCTTTTCACTGACCAAATAGAAAGCAGCATGAAAGACCTGATCTCATTGCATTTGAAATCAATATCGAATACATGTCAATGCCAAATATTCTCTAGACTGCAAGTCTTTCGAGGAAGGAATTGTTGGGTCACTTCTGTCTTGTGCAGTGATGGGACTGTTGTTTTGCTTAGCAAATGATGGTATTTCCACCTTTTCTGAGATAGCAAGTCAAATTAATCTCTTACGGTGTGCTGCTTTCCTGGATCTAACCAGTTTTGCCCAAAGGATCAGGCAGTATTTCTTTAAGAGTGTATAAAGGTGGAGCTTTTCTTAACAACTTTCAGTTAATTGCCTTGTGTTGGAAAAGCTGTGTACAAACGGTTTCTCTTCACAGACATTAAATTCTGTGATGACACACTAAATTAAGTTTTACAAAAACAGTGGTCTTTGTAACAGGTCATAAATGTGAAAAGTTTAATCTATTTAATATTTCCACTGCAGCTGAACCTGGCTAGTGCTGTCCTATTGCAGAGTCCATTATCAGGATGTACCAGAACCAATTAGTACAAACAAGAGTGAGTACTAAAAGATGTCAGTGGTCCTTAAAAAGCCCTACACTGCAATAAATGACTAAGAAATTAGAACACAGAACAATTTGAAGGTGATGTGTTCATTTTTCCTTAAAGAGCTTTCAACGTGACATGTAGTTAGCTGAATAAGGAGTATCCAGACTTGTTCATTCCATGTTTGACAAAACAGTACCCAGATGGCAAACATGGAACCAGCTGACAGAACATCAAATGTTTGCTGTGCGGTCTGAGTGCTTGATTTAGCTAGACAAGAACACGCTAGTTTGGATAAATGATGCAGGCCCAAATTAAAAGAAAAGAGAGAAAAGTGCAATGATGGCTGAAGGCTTATCTTGCTGTCATGTAAAGCATCAGATTTAGGAAGGCTCAGAAAAAGCTGTTATTGAAAGGGAATTATTTGTACTTCTCTTTATGAGAAAAACAGCTCTAAAAATTAGTTCTGGTATATGTACATTTAATCAAACACATTATTTCTTTTAAAGTAGTTATCAAAGGCTACAGCTAGATGATACAAGCACTGGAGTGACTACTTTCTTAGTATCTTCAAAGAGTATCAGTTATGGGTATGTTACTTTTTAATGTAATATCACAGATTTTTCTTCTCTGTACATCTAAAGAAATTCCATAGTTTCACTCCAGATTGCCACCCATCCTGTTTAAAGTTCCTAATGCTCGACTTTGTGTTGCTGAACTTCTTTTTACTAGCAGCATGTGTCCCATTTAAAAAAAAAAAAAAAAAATCAGAAAGCATTTTAATAACTTCAGGCAACTTTTTTTTTAGGCCGCCAACTTATTTTCCGGGGGTTTTCATGTCCCCCTTTTTTTTCAATTTAATTAGTATACTTACTTTCCAACTCTTTTGTCCCATAATTTTAAATAAAGTGTCCCAGTGTATTTAATTAATTAAAAGGAATCTTAGCTGTCTCAGTCATGAAGTGATAAAGTGCAGTTAATTGTATTTTTTTATGAAGTTCAGCCAGTAGGAATGAGGATGTTAGGGTAGAATTTCAGTGGAGGTTTTGATGTTAGCCAGAAGGTGCAGCCTCTCAGAAGTGCAAGGGGAAGTAAGACTGCCTTTACCCTGGCCCTTTGAGAATCTGTCTTTGCTCAGATAAAGTTCACAGTCAGTTAATAGGTTTTGCACCAGAGGAACTTGAAATTTTAAAATCTGCTTTAAAATTGTGTCTGTTTCTGAAAGGATAATATTGCTTCTTTAACTTGGGGGAAAAAAAGCTGCTGCCGTGTAAAAGGAGTCCACTGTGTGGCTTTATTGCATTTTTAGAAATAGTGATGTTTTGCAATTTTGTCCAGGAAATAGTAGCAAAGTCTGTTGGATAGTGATTTAAATTGCTTACCTGCCTTAACTGAAGCCTGGACTGTGTGAAGTGCTGAGTGTTTCGCACTGACTTGGATAGGCTGTTACTGTAGGGGGATGGGAGAATTTCATCTACAAAATTTTGTAAGATTCCTCTATGGTCTACTTTCCTGTTGTTCTCTGCAACGTAGTCCAGTCCTGCCCTCTGACCTGTGTAGGTACAATCTCTGCATTGACATCAGAGTGACCTGGTGATCCTTAATGTTACAAGAACCCAAGCAAGGTGAGCTTGCCGTTCCTTTATTTTACCGTTTAACATACATCACGTAATCATCATACAAGAATACAAGATTTGTTTGACAGGAGGGCTTCTGATTTAAGATAGCAGCTAGTAAAATAGAGCCTTTTATTTTTTTTGCAAGAAAACATACATCTTGAGAATTGAGCCCTTGAATTACGTGCAAGAAATATTCTTGGAATAGTCTTTTTGCCGACATCAATAACGTTCTTGATCTTTTGCAATACTCCGGTTGCTTCTGGCTGTGAGTTCATGGATCACCTGCCAGCTCTTTCTGAACAGACTATACAACCTGCCTTGGGAATAATACCACAACTTACCATCTGGTGAGATCATGACAGTATCACTTGACCTCCACATGTGGTCTCTGTCAAGCACTTCATTGAAAACTGGCAAGACGTCAGGGCCTGAACATACTGTTCTGTGCAGCCCTGGATTTTGGCAGGGTTGCAACTTTGAGTAAGTAAACTTCATCTGCCTTGCAAGTCGCAGAGAAATAGGACAGGCTGATGTCATCGTGAGCTTTAACTCTCATTAAAGAGAAAGTATGTGTCAAGTAATTATTAAGCTTTGTTGGGCAAGGTATTTAGGGGAAGTTAATAGACAAAGATCATTTTAAGCAGCAAGGCTTCTGAAGAACTGGCACTCAGAGAGCAGTGAAAAATGACCCTAACATCCATGCTTAATTTAGAAACTGGATTTGTGTTGCTTTTCATATTTTGCATGTAATGCCAGCTTGCTTAGATCCCAAATTGAAAAGGTAAAAATTTATATAATAGAACAACTAACTAAGTAAATACATGCTGTGTAAATCAGGTTTAATTTAAAGGCTTAATAGCATTGCATTCTGGTCACCGTTTAGCCAAATAAGAAAGCAAGAAAATACATACATCACAAATAAGTACAATCTATAAAAACTCTTCTCTGCTACTTAAAGCTATGTTTCATTTGAGTTAATTCACAAGCATATCCCGAAAGTGATAAAAGCGGGGAGAGGGGAATGCAAATCTCGTTCCTCTGATGGCATACCACTTCAGTTTTTCACCTCTTTGGAGGATGAATGATGCAGGTCACTGGGAGAAATAGGCACGTCAGTTTGTTTGTGGTGCGCTCGCCTGAATCAGAACGCCATAGCTCAACAGACAACCCCCGAGTCCTGCTCAACTCTGTCTCGCTGACACTTCCAGGCATGGATGGCAAGCAGAGTGCCATGACGGGTTTCTCTAACAAATCTTCGTGGCAGAGTCTGTCATTTTGGGTGATAAAAATCTTACACTTGTGGGTGGTAGCTTGATGTAGTGCTGTGTTACGCTACAGTCCCTAGTAATAAATCTAATTGACACTGTGGTGTTCACCCCTCTTCTTGATTTCTGAAGATGGTGGAAGTAGGGGCTTCTGGCTGCCGTTCGTCAGTGCTGGAAGGAGCTAGACTTGAGTGGACATTTGTAGGGGGCAGTGGGAAGGGATGGCACAAAGCTGTCACTTGAGTCATCACCCAGACCAGGTTTCCCAGGCATTCTGTGTGCCTGCAGATGGAGAGGGCTGATAGGAGGAGGGTGAACACTGGAAAGAAGTCAGGTATGTTTGTCTCAAATTAGGAACACTTCTGAGGTGATTGCCTAGGACTTGACACTAAGCACTAGAAATCCAACTTGGCTATCTGTACAGAAGAAAAAGTATAAAAGAAAACTTCAGCTCCAGGGAGGTATGTCGCTTAGTGGCACTATAAAGGTTATGGTTCTCCTTGTTCCTCGTCAAATGTTTCTGTGATTGCCTTTCACATTCTAGCCCGAACAGATTTAGTCTACAGCCCATCCTTTTGGCAGAAAATTAGACAAAGGTGCAAAATAAATTTTGCAGATCTTGAGCTGGCTCATAACATCTCTCAGATTTTGAAGGACAGACAAGCAGACCAACCAGTCAGCCAGCCTGTAATCCTGGATGTGAGACTGAGGAAGAAACGATGATGTACAAAGTCCTTATGCCAGTGCCTTTCCTGAACGCAGTAACTCAAGATGACATTGATCATGTCAAACTCATTGACAAAGTTGTCAGAAGTACTGAGCCATAGTCCTGCTATGTATTTTAAACTCTTATTAATGTTCATTAGTTCTACAAATTATATTGCTGTATAAAGATAAGCACAAATATGAAATGAAAATTTGGAGGTGGTTTTCGCCTTTTTTGTTTAACTTCTTTAGCGGAGAAATGAATCATAGTAGCAAATCGGTTTGTCGTGGTTTTAAAATGTGACTTTTAAGTGTTTGAGGATTTTGGTTGGTTTTTTGCCCTCTGAATGAAGACATAAATGAGGAGGATTACATTGTATTCAGAGAAACAGAGGAAGTTGAATTCTCTGCCAAAGCAAACATCCGCAGACTTGTGTAGTCTACATGTTTCAGTGCATGTGAAAATATTTGGTGTTATAGAGTGACTTCCTTGAGTGGAAATAATATTGCAGCTAGTAATGAGATTTTGCAAAAGAAGGAAATCACAGCTATCTTAGTAATTTAACATCTCAAATTTGTTTATGGATAGTTTCCTGTCCGACACATTTAACTGAACAAGTTAAAGTGTTTAAAGAAGATTAGAATGACATTAATTTTTAACTGCCCTTGACCATGACATTTCACAAAGGGTGTGTTCAATAAAAACAGATGGAAAAATGAGCTTGTCCCTTCACCTTGTAGTGGCTTTCTTGTGTCAACTGATTTAGCTTTCTGTCGCTAGTCAGCTGAGTATTCAAGGACATCCTTGGCTTTCGTCTTCTTCGTTTTATGAATAGAACAGCATGAGAGCACAGTAATTTCCGTAAAATCCAGTAATGCTAAGCTTTTTGTCTGTTAGTAAACTGAGGTGTTTTTGCAGTTGCAGCATGATTTTTGATAATGCATGCTAAATTTATTACAAAACCCTATTTAATACCAGAATTATGTAACAAGAAAAAAATCAATTTGAAGTTCAGCGACATAAAAGTAGGCAAAATGGTACACTGTTTTGTGGCATCGAATTATGGTGTTAATGGTGAGGGTATTTTCAGAAGAGCAAAGCGGTTGGTGACCCAGACCTCCAGCTCAGCACAGCAGCCGAGCAGTGGCGGCAGCGAAGTGCCTCAAGAGCTGAGGCCCTGGGCCCGGCGGAGTCGCGGGCCGATCGCGCTGCAGGGCAGGGGGGGGCATGGTGCAGCGCTGCGAAGTCGGGAGGAAACCCCCTGGCACAGAGTGGCATCATCTCACGATGCGAACGGGGTCGTCCTGCTTGCAGAGCTGGTCGGCGTGACGCTGCGGGCTGGGGCTCGTGCTGGCAGCAGCCTGGGGAGCTCCCTTGGGACGGTGGCCTGTCCGGAGTGACATGAGCTGTTGGGTTGCGTCAGCCCCAATGTCAGTCGTGCCATCACAGCATGCGTCGCTCAACTTTGCATGGCTTCCTTTAAAAATCTCCCATTAAGTTTTACTGTTACTCATTTTGTTGTCAGGTTTGGGTGAGATCCGACGCCAAAAAATCAAGATCCGCGGAACTAAAATGACCGATACAGAGAAATGGCTTGCTGATTTCTGAAGTGTACCTATTTCTATGTATTTTATCAAAATGACAAGTTTTACAAAGAATACCCTCTTCAAAACCATTTCCATGCACCAGATTTTTTAGTATGTCTGTGTATGTTGTTTTTGCAATGTGCTGTTGCGTTGCATGGGATCCTAGTAAGCCTTTTAAATAACCCAGACAAATGCATTCCGCAACGTAAGGACATGTTTTTGGGAAACATCAGACTTGTGTCTTTGAATGGCGTTTATAATGTACCTGTGGATTAAACATGGAGTTTTTAATCAGATGAAATGGGGTACTACCCAATAAGGAAACAAGGTAGTGAAGTTCAGTGCTGAATAGGCAATTTAATACAGTGTAACTTACAGTGGTCAGCCTCGTGAATTGCTCATACGCCCAGTTTCTTTGAGAGCTCCCTGAATTTTCCTTTGTCAGTGTATGCCAGTGAAAAGCCTAATAATGTATGACCTGTCCAGGGAATATTAGACATATGAGTAAATGTTGTTTAAGACACATTAATGTTCAGTTGGGACTTCTTGTGGTTTCTACTGCTAGGCATGTTGAAGCATCTCTTGCCCTGTGAAAAATGCAGAATCAGCTGGATAGAATAGCTTTTATGTCATCAAATTTAGTGGACAGATTTACGTCTCCGTTCTGAAGCTGAAAGATTTATCTCTCTGATTTTCCTAGAACGGCTCCTCTTGGATCAAAATATTTTCTTCTCAGCTGCTTTAAATTATGTACAAAATCATAGCAAAATTTTAAAAACTCCCAAACCATAGATCTTACGTACCAACCTACCACTTGTCTTTCATACAGTGCTATAGAAGCATCAGTGCAGTTATGGTTATATCAAGAGTTTAAAACTGGTTGATAAACCATGTGTGTTTTCTTTTTACTTCTGGAGCTTCTTGTAAAATGGCTCTTAATTATTTCAAGGTTTCTTAGAACTCTTTGTGAAGAGAAGAGAGTTGGGATGGTCCCAGACGTAGTTTGCGGCAGTACTGTTGTTTGTTCAGTTACAAGTTCACTCATAATTTTTCTGTGGGTCATATTTAAACACTCTTGTAATTCAATAGGCATTCTGACCCCACACGATATCATCACCAGCAGGTGTATCGGAATCTGGCTTGCTTAAATCAGAGCGTATGTCTAGTCAGTGCTGGATGATGGAAACCAGTTTGTACTCAGGGCATGCCAGTGATTGAATCCATGTGTTCTTTTTCCAATCTTTTTTGTTTACTTCTAAAAATAATTTCAACAAACAATCACTCACTGTTTCCCTGAACAAGACAGTTTGTGTACAAATTAGAAGTCACAAAAAATACAAGCATTCTATAAAACAATAAAAGATCCTGACATGTTATGTTGCATAAAAATGAGAAAGAAGCAAGAGAGTATATGCCCTTTCTTCACACAGTTTATGTCATATGCTATACAATTTTTTGTTTGTATATGTTAAACCATCATGAGACACCCTTTAAAAACAACCTTCATTCTAGACAGAATTGATTGCTGGTAGAATATGTGTATCAGCTGTAGCTACGATGTTTGATCGGGAAGAAAATTGCTTTAAAGAAGATTATGTAAATAGCAAACCTGGAAAATGACTAGGTTTTCAAGTTTCCATTTTTCCTTTTTTAAGGCAAAATGATAGCAGTGAGAGTAAAAGGAAAAATCTTTTGCCGTAAGACACGTTTCTTGGAATGTTTGTAAAAATATTGGAAAGAGTGGTTTGGATTTTGAAACACAAACTATGCACTTTTTAACATCGCAGTCGTGCATTGACTAGATCTGCTGAGGGGTTTTCTGTTAAGGCACAGTTAGAACTTTTTAGATGTGTCCACCAAACGTCCAGGCTTCCTCCAGTAGGTGCGGATGCCAACCACAACTGCAGCTGGTCAAGAAAAACCTTTTCCAGGTAACTCAGGAAGGTGCTGTTCACTTTTAGTGTGCAGGTCCAAGAAAGTCTTTCCATGGCAGTTTTTAAGTTGTTCTTCCCGACTTGTATTCTTAGTTGTGCTTCTGAGATGAGATCACTCAGCTTTCTGCCAGTCTCTTTCTCAGCCCTGCAGAAAGTACTTGTCTCTCGCGTGTCCACTCTTCTCCCCATACATCAGTTTTGGGAGAAGGAAGAAAGCAAGGCTCATTCTCCTGGTCTCTGTGTCCCAACAGAGTACTCCTTGAAGAGGATCAAGGCCCCCTCAGGACTTCAATAGATGGGTAAAACGTGTTGTTTGAAAGGCAGTGGTTCCAGGAGGCACCAAAGTGGCCTTCAGAATCCAGTTTAGAAGTTACATGATATTTTTCCTCTCAAGCCCACAACATCCAGCTGGGCTTCTAATGTTAGCTAAAGGATTTCTACCTGGCTGTATCACCATTTTGGAATACCTTGGTAGTTGGCTGGGTTCTTTACTAGTCAAGATGTAACTGCAGTAATTGCAGCATCACAGTACTTTGTTATTTAAGAGGGATGCACTATGTGCACTTTCCAAGGTTGCATTAAGCCAAGTCCCTTTTCTCTAGTATCTATGACAAGAGTGTGTGGGCTGTCCTTTACAGAACAGACATGGGTATGTGTAGTTCTCCAAGTATGCTGCTGTAGAGTTTTTAATCTGGTTTTGGAGACAGTAGAATGAGATTTCCTTCTTGGCCAAAGTAGTGATTCAGACAACTGAGATGGGTAGTCAGTGTCATCGAGTGGGTTGCAAATGTTGGCGGATACTGGAGGGACAGAGGAGCACAAATTAGTGATGTGATTTCTGGCTTACAGAAGGAGGCTGGGTTTTGGAAGCAGTAAACCTGCAGAAAATTTAAGCCTAGTTTAGTCTGTGAATAAAAGAAAGGTGGCATTTGCCAGATAACTTAGCAAATACTTAAACAGATAAACATTTCTGTTAGAAAGATTAATAGTGAAGGGTTGATAAATACAAAACCAGTATCTGACCTGTAAGTAGAGGACAGGCAAAGCAAAGGAGCAGAGCTCATACTGGAAATTTATCTGAGAACCTCCTTGTCTTTGAATGCTTGATGAATTTTTGGTGATTATGGCTTTTTTTTCCTTGGGCCTCCATTAATATTTTTCATTAATTTGTGTTCAGGGCAACGTAACCCAAAGAAAGTACTATACTCTTATGCATGAGGAAACTCAGACTCAATTTACACATCTGCTGTTACAGTATCCACAGACCTTTTGCAAGGAAGGTGACTGTCAAATGCTACTGATTGAAATTTTCAAGCATTAGCCTTGTAAGATTCTTTTCCACACAATTTTGGCTCGTAACCTCCCCATGATGTTATTGTGCTTCAAATATATTCAAAAGTCTTATCTAAAGCTCTTAAATTTTAATAAAGATGTAGAGCTTTCACAGAAGGAAAACACATTCAGCACATTCCTCAGTTATTTTGTCTGCAATATTGGAAGTATTTTTAAAACAGCATGTGAGCCATGACATGAATTTAATGGCAAATTGGTTTTGCATCATATGTGGTCTCATCAGTATGGGAACAGAAGTAACACTGTTTGTTAGACTTGTCCTTTTGGCTCACTTCTAGCTCAGCTGATGATATTAATTATAGTCAGAGAATACTTACTAACATCTTTTAAAAATTATGTATTTGTTGCATAACATAATTTGACCTAATATATCCATCTAGTTAAAAATGCTACATGGGTGAAGCACGAGTGCTAAGATTAGGAAATACTCTGTTACGCTCAGAGAGGGCTTTCTGTAACAAAGTTGGGATGGGAAATCATTTCAGATAATGTTGTTAAGGCTTGATTTCTTTATAAAAGAAGCAGCCAGCCATAACAAATTATTTTCAAGTTCTATTGTTTTGGTATATACAATTGCAAGAAAGAAACAGAATGTTCTTTGTGTTTTTTCCATTTATGTTTAGCCTTGTAGGTTTACCGAGGTTGGCATTAAAGAACTACTTTTAACAGTTTTTGTGACCTGTTCTTGAACTAGATGCTTCTTACATACATTGTGGTGTGGCTGGCTTCAGACATGCTTTTCATCTTCTTTATGCTGTTTGTGAAGTATGCTGCACTTAGCTGACAGTATAATAAAAGCATTTTTGTGTGTGTATTTGTCCAAAGTTGCATTATTGCAGCTGTGCACTACCTGTTTTCTAGTAGCTGTAGCTGCTGTAGCTGCTGTGGCAGCATGTTCATCCATACATCCATCTAGTGTTCCTCAGAAGATTCAACTAAATAAGAATGCGTAGAGCTGAAAAAGATAAGCTGGCTTCTAACAAGGATCCTTTCTTCTTACTGAAGCAGTAATGTTTCTTTGAGGAATTTGACTATACCAAACCAACATCCTTCACTCATCTGGTGCTTGGGGAAGGGTGATTGGTGATCTCGGTCACTTCAAGTGGAAACACAACGTTTGCTTACTTTCTGCCATGATTCTCAAGATTTCCTAGACTTATTAAATTACCAGTCCAACCGTTTTTTGTTCTCAAGTAAAATGACCTTGCTGTCTGGAGAGACAGGAATGAATGTGGAAGCTGCAAAATGGCTTGTGCTTGTGAAGTGTTGGGGAAATTCAGATGCTGCCTGCCTCCCAGATGATTCAAGTTCTCCATAGCTACTGAATTTTGGAGACTTTATAGTCAGATTAATCAAAGTCCCCACTTTGATAATTGTCTCTTTTTTGAAAGGTAGTATCCTGAAGAATCAGGTACAGTATTAAATGCTTATGTCTTTATTTAGTTAAAATGCAGTGCAGAAGAGTGTGATTTTTTTTTCCTGAGTGCCCCAATCAGACAAGAAGAATGCAACAGTAGGTAGCTGTTCTCTATGTAATTCCTCCTCTGTAAACCAAAGCCTGAGGAGTCTGTTTCACAGAACAGTGTCCCATGTTCAGCTCAATGTAGGGCATTCTGATTCTGTAAGAACTGGAGGGACGGGGAGGTAGGATTCAGCTTCAGTTAAAGTCTGTGCCTAACCACTGGCAGGCAGTTTGTTCATCAGGAGAGGTGCTCCATCTTAATATGGAATAACACCATAACTTCAGGCAGAAGGTTTTGAGAGGAGCTCTAAAATTGTACTCTCTCCATTCCTGAACATTTGGCTTGGTGCTCTTTTCTGGATATAAGTCTAATTTTTCAAATTCCACGAAGTTCAGTGACCAGAATTGAAGTCTGCAAAATCACTAGTTACTATTAACATTCTTGCCCATTTACTATGCCTGACTTTATCTATATTGGCCTCACTGGCTTTAGTAATGCACTGTATCCAGTGGATATTTAATGTGAAATGCAGAAATAATCCATGGTATTAGGAAGCAAGACCAGGACAGCTTTATTTCCCACCCTCCGTCCCCTCCACCTTGTAGAAACTGCTTGCCACAAAGCTGCAGCTCATCCCGGTTAACATGCTCTACGTCCAGTGTAGTTACCACCAAGTCTCTCCCTATGCAGGATGCAGGTTTATCAAGAACGTGTGGAGGGTGTCCAAATGTCATGTGGCAGTGTGCTTAAAGCATTCTCCTGAAAGATGGGAGCTGAATGTTTGTGTTTTATAACCTAGGACCCTCCTGAGTGCTTTTAAAAAGGAAGGCCAAGTGAGGGAGACTCTATTCATATCCCACTCTTTGTAAAATTAATTCATTCTCAGAATTTTCACTCAATGTGGAAAGGACACATACAAAGGAGTGCCTTCCTCTGAACTCTGGTAATAGCTTTGAGCAATGGGAAGCTACTATTTAAACAATGAAATCTCCCACAACAAATGTATTTTAAGGGTTCATTAATCCTCTGGATTAAAGGAAAGGTTATTGTTATTGTTTAGGTCTTTGAAATACTAGAAAACCACCAGGCAGTTCTGTATATTAGATATCTGCAGCTATGGGGAGTACCAGGATGGACAGAGCAGTGAAGCGATGGATGTGATGACTGAGGAATGCCAACAGCATGTGTGCCCTCTGCCTCAGCTAAGCCTGGTTTTGTCTAGTGACGTCAGTACCTTTCAAATATAAAAATTCAACAGATTTTCCTACGTGTTTTTGGTTTTATTATTATTATTTTTCCAGGAAAAGGAAATAGAGCTACGTTCCAACATGCTACAGAAAATACTATGCAACCCAATGAAACCCAAGTCACTTGTAATAACATTTTTCGTATTTTTAAAAGCAGCATAAACGGTAATGAAGTCTTGGCATGCCAACCAACACGTTGCAATTATTGGCAGCCAAGGTGTTACAGATCTTCAGAAGTATGTCTGTGAAGTCCAGCAGACATAAATAGAGTACAGTGTGATCTCATATCATCATGCAAACAAATTTTCAATTCTGATTCTTCTCTCAGAAGTCCTTAAACAAGAATTTGAGAGGAAAATCAAAGAGATGAGAAAGAGCTTATTCCCTAAACATACTAACTGGAGTATTTAACCATAATTTAAGGTCTGAAGAAACTAATGAAAAAACAAGATCAAGCTTAACAACAAACATAGTGTCATACTGTGCGTTGCTGAGTGTTGGGCTCTCCAGTTCCCTTTAACAAAAACCATCAAATGTCTACCAGACTGGCATTTCTGCTGTGACATTCATCTGCAGTTCTCGTCCCTGTCTCCCTGTCCTTTTCGGAGAGCAGTATTACTGTACCTCTTCTGATCTGTCTGTTTGGTCTCCTGTCATTGCTATAAATGCTCATTATAAATACACTGTGCTGAGCAATTAGGTCATATGACAATCACTCTTTTTTGGTTACTGACAATTTACAACGTCGACAAAACATATTCTTTACTGTGCCTATTTTTCAACTTTGCTAGATTTCACAAGGAGCATCCCTAAACGATTTACGGAAGAAGAAGAGGCGTGCACCTCTTCCGCCAGCTGCATCTGCTCCACCCACTCCTGCCATGCCGAACAGGACAGAAGAGAGGGAAGACAAGAGGAAGAGCACAATGGGTGAGATGTGTTCTTTGCTCCTGTGTAATCTCGTGCATGTGCTCTCAGTGCTCACTGTTTGAAGTTTCCTTAATTCTGTTATGCTGTGAGTTTGGAAACTTTTATAACCGGGAGGAAAAAACGCATTTCTCTGCGGAATGAAAGTCTGGAAATAGGTGTTTGTATATTACCTCTTTTTTTAATGGCACCATTCATAGTACCACAGGGAAGTAAAGGTACATAACGCTCATCAGATAGTTTGAATGTTTGGTACAAGCTGGATATCCAAAAGCACTAGCCCTGGCCATGTTCTGCACCTTTAAGGTGACGGTGGTTTTGCTAGTAAATGGAAATGCGGAAACAGTAAATGGAAATGCTAGTAAATGGAGATGGGTCAGGCAATACTGAATGCATTTGAAGCCATGGGGTTCTGCTAGAACTGAAGTACAGTCAAGCTGGTTCAGTATCTCCTCACGTTCCTAAAGCCTGAAGACATTTTCTTTTCCTGTAGTCCTCCAACAGTTTGACATGAACTGACCACATTCAGTGAAGTTTTTCTTTTGAAATTAGTCCTCAGTTTTATTATAAATCAGTCTCTTCTGAGTCTTCAGCTAATCAGTATCAGAAAAGAACTGGTGCTCTCAAACGAATGCCGTACATAGCTGGAGACAGCAAAAGAAACCAGCCTTCAGCCATATGTGACACCACATTTACTCTCATACAGGAAGACTGAAAAATGTTCTCCCAGACCTCTGTCGTTATCTGACTGCTAGCTTATTCAAATCGTTGGGTGCTCTGCCCGAGTGAGGACCCCAAAATTATGCTTTTAGCAAACAAAGTGATTTTATGATGGGTAAAGATAGGCAATAATAACCCCACATATTGGAACTCATTTTTCAGTACATTAAGAGAATTATTCTTCAAGTGCCGTAATGCACTCACTGCACTTCATTCCTTTGACCTCATGTTTCATAAAGTGCCTAAGACATACAGATATGAGATCCTGTCATACATAATTGCTTACATTACAAGTGTCTCACAGTTTAGAAAGAAACCTCTTGGCTTTGTTCCAACATTTATTTTCAGTAAATGCTTCACATTTAATGCCTCAGCATTTATGTAGCAGCAGGAGTCCATTATCTTGTGACATGTTGGACTCCATTGACATCTCTTACTTAAACCCTTTAAGGGGAGCATTATCGCTGTGCCATGTAACACAGGAGTTTTCAGCAAATTGGCATGCTTTTAGCCATTGCAAATGTCACAGTCTGTCGCTCCTCATGCTTTGCACTGCTGCTGGTCACTTTTCAATGACATTTGGTGCTTTAACTTTTTGTAAGTGTTTGTACTATTCTATATCAGTGCTCAGAATGTTACAGATGAAATAAAGCAGAGCAGAGCCACTTCAGTCCGTTCAGTGCTGTGTACAGAAGTGCTTGCTGGCCAGACTGCTGATGTAGGATTCTGTAGTATCATTTACTTTAATGGAGCCTTATTAATTTTCACCAACAAAGAACGCGTCCCACAGTAGCCCTGTCTTCAGTGCTTTTCATTTTCTGCTACTTTCTTGAATGAATGCGTTCATTAACAGAAAAAATGTTACAGCAAGGGAAGGTTGGGAAAACAGCGTCTCTTCGGGACCCTTGCAAGAAAACGATGAGAAAGCACAGATGGCTCTGAAAGCAAGAGAGAAAAGCTGTGAAAAAAGCAAGACTGTAGTGAGGGGAAAAACGTGCTGCAAGAAATAGGCAGCCGCATGATGGAAAAAGGATTCAAGCTATCTGTGTATCTCCCAAGTTAGCCACATGAATCAAAGCAAAAGATCCTATCAGAAATATTCTCAAACTGGCAAATAAATTTCACTATTCAATACTGAATCACTTATTCTGACCCCAAAGTATTGTGCCCAGTTTTCTCAAAGCAGTAAAAAAGGGTCTGCACATTTGCCAGCATTAAATTGTGGCTCGAATCTCTGGAAGCTAGTGACTCCTAAGAAGAGAATCATAATGGTTTAATCTTTCTTCCTCCCTCTCGGTACTACTTCACTTCTCAGCAGCACAAGAGCATGAGCCTAAGAGTGTAGGAATGATCGGACCAGAGGTCCGTCTCTGCCAGCATCCATCTTCAGCAGTGACCACAGCAGATGCCTCAGGAGGAGAGCAGAACGAGCAGGTAGTCACAGTTCCTCAGAGCACTTTCAGCCTCTAAGGACTTTCCAAATTGCAATAGCTCTAGGGCTATACACTACAAACTGGCAGCAGCTTTTCAACATTGCAAGTGGTTAATAGAGTATAGTCCAAAGTCTAAAGGTGCATGTATTTGTTTAGTTGTTGTACATAGTACTGAAATAAGCTGCCAGCCAAAGTTATGAGCATTTCCTTTGATAGCTTAGAACACTGTTTTGCAAAAAATGACTTAATCATCTGCTTCTCCACAATGTCAAAATAGTAAAAAATCTAATCAGAAAAAGAAAACAAATCTGTTAAGATACCTACTTCAAAATACTTACCTGAGGCATTTTCCTCTTTCTCTCAAAGAGTCGGGAAAATAGTCACCTGAAGTATCCTAGAGGTCAACAAATTCAGGCAATTTGGCACTGAAGAAGATAAAAATGAAACACGTTTTTCACATTTCCTTACATAGCTTTTTTCAATATTTTTTTTAATTAAGCTTCTTTTTTTCTCCTTCCTTATGTCTGCCAAAATTGGTGATATTAATTGTTAGTTGTGATGTACATGTCTGTGCTGGGCCCAATTCTGGTCCCATTGCTGTTGCTATAAGAGAGACCTAGTTCTTCTTTTTCCCTTATTTCTTTTGGGGGCAAGTAAGAGCAGAATTGGATCCAGAGAGACTTTTGATGTGGGTAAGGGAAAATCAGTGCGTGTTTAAAAAAAAATAACAGAAACCAGAGTGATCATTACCTTGCAGTGAAGTAACAAGTTGGTTGATCCCCCTGTAGGTGATGGACGGCAGGTGCCACAGAAGCCTCCTAGAGGCACCACCACTCGTGGCCCACCCCAGTTAGTGATCCCCCCACCCCCACCTTACCCTCCACCTGACAGAGACATTATGGATCCATCAGTCTGTTACAGAGAAGCAGATGTTACAGCACCAACAGAGCTGGTACCTGAAAGTATGTTTGAAAAGATATGTATTTGCATTTCCACTCCTTTGATGGTTACTCTCAGGGGTAGCTTTTCCAGACTTTCCTCTCTGCTCTCTAGACATGCATGTCTGTTTTTTCCCCTCTTTTCTGGCCTGTTGTCTTTTAAAATGCCCAATGCAGTGTAACTAATTAATACAAAGTAAACAAAACACTTGTTTGGAGACAGTTTTGCCGATGATACCCGGCCATTGTGTGGAAGCATTTAAAAACAACCATCAAAGCTTGTGACTTAATGCGACTGGCAGCAAAGATCTGTTGTCTTGTATTAATTCTCCGTGTTTGTTTCTCTGTACTAACATTTTTTCTGTCTCTGCAGAGACAAGTTCTTAGGAGAGGCAATAGGTCTATGAGTCTAGGTTGAAAACTACAGGGTGTTTCCTTTAGGAAAACTAAACCATTTGCAGGAGCTGTGTGTTGGTAAAGGCCTTCCTGTCCTGATGGGTACATATTCCTTGCCATCTCTGGGTAGTCCGTTGTGTGCTTTTCCCCTTGGGGCATAACAGTTACCAGACAAAGAAATACGGTATTTTCCACATCCTTGTGTATTTGTGAAAATCATGTTTTCATGCTGCTTTTTCATGCTTATCCATCGACTGTCTTTAAATCTTTGTACACAATCCAAGTCTTTGATCATGTATTATGTTCCCTGTGGGCTTGCCCTGCACACCCATGTAGATCCTGTAAAGGCAGCAAAGCTCTACACATTATGGCATCTCATGGACACCCTTCCTTTGAAAGTTAGGAGGGTGTCTCCTAACCATGGGACAGAGAAATGTCTCCATGAGCTGCTAATTTGGCAGACCATCTTTTTCCAAGACGTTTGCTTTAACAGAAGCATTCTGCAGGTAGCAGTTACTCTGATACATTAATGTTGGTGTGTTTTCTGTTGGGTGCCAGCTAAACCTAAAGCATTATTTTTCAAATCTGTGCTGAGGAAATACAGATTGACAGGTTTTACTGGAGGGCGGAGAGAAGGAAATTAAGGAGATCCGTACTAACAGAAAACCTGAATCTTACTGAGAATTAATGCTAGTTCATTTTTACTAGCATATGCACAGAAATCACATCATATTTATAATCTTTTTTGTTTTTGCTAGATACCATCAGATTGCCTACAATGTTTTCTTTATTAAAAATCCATTGTGGCCTTCTTTGTATTAATATTTCTTCTTTATTTGAGTTTCTATCACTGTTATTTTGCAATGCTTTCCTGATCTACCTTGGTGATCAAATACCCTTTAATCAATGCAGCTCTGATGTTATCAACCTGATCATTTGCTCTTAAACAAACACAGTATCCCAGCCAAAAGGATTTGATTAAGCTTGTACGTGGAAACATACGTGAGCTTTTATTATCGTCAGTTTACTGAGAGCAAAAGAACAGGGCTCAGTGAGTACTTACTTTAGACTTAAAGCATCAGTATTGGAGAGGGACAAGTTTAGCTTTATAATTATGCTGTGCTCTACCTAGATAAAGATACATGTGTAGATTTACACAAGAGAAATATGTATAGATGTACCTATGAGAGAAAACAGCAGATGTGACAGGTGCTAATTATATTGCCTAATGCCATTCTGAAAGGTGCTGAGATACAGTAGCGATAGAGCAGTAGAAGAACAGAGTTTTGCAATGATGTTTTTTATTGCCTGAGAATGCCTCAAGCAGTGCAAATAGGACTTTGGCGGTAGATTCAAAGAACAAAATTTCCAGTCTTCCTAACCTTAACCTCAGTAGGTGTGTTTTCTCATAGAACAAGGTGGGAAGGAGGATAAGCTACTGATGCCAACTATTGATGAAAGGTATATTTGTTCTGAAATCACTCTCAGAATAGCTTCCTCTGATGAGGATTGTGGTCTTCCTTTGCTGAGTGGGTGACTGTCACCAGCAGTTTGTCTTTCACAAGATGAGATCCCCATTCAGAAATCAAAATTCTGTGATTGTGTGGAGTTTAAATTCTTGTTCCTTACAACCTGCCACTGTCTGTGAGGCACTGCGCGTCACCCTTCAGTCCTTCCTAGCAAACACACAGTTGTCCCATTGTGCTCTGGGAAACCCGAGCTGAGGAATTTTTATTTCACAGAGGATGGTGGTGATCGCTCTTCACAGAGTTTTCCAAACTTACATTCATGAACAGGGCCTTAAGTAAGATACTTGGGCTTTTCTGACTCTAGTGGTAAGAATCTCTTCCACAAACAAAAGTACAGTTGTTCCGCACAGTTTTTGCTCTTTAGTCTTTTGTTCTCATTATATGACCTTTCCTCTTAACTTTTGGTCTGGTAGACCCTTAGCTGCATGTTGTATGCATGTCTAAAATGATTTGTTTATGAGATCCTTTCTACTTCCTTATGTTACTAATCAGATTGTTCATGGCCTGTGATTCTAAGATTGACTGTGCTTTGGGAATGCAGAAATGGAGATCGTCGCCTCTGTTGTATGGTGTATGGTTATGTCATAACTTACGAAGTTCCCCAATAAATCAGTCAATAGTAAGCTCTGTGCTGCTTACCTCAGATAAAGAATGCACGTATTGAAAGATTGCTGCACCTAGACAAGCAACTAGAACATGCTGCCTTGCAATGTTTTCAGCTAGCTCATTAGAATAAATGCAGTATTCCTGAGAACCTCCATGACTAGCCCTCTGTTTGGCTTTTTATAGCTATCATTAAGAAACGCAATAAGAAATGAAAAGCTGTTTGAAAAAGAATAAACAGTTCACCTTCTTGTAGAGTGAGACCTTGAAGTTAAACTCTTCACTCTGACACTGGATAAAGTACTAGTGAACTCGGGGTTCGCACTGAGTAAGAGTTTGATAACTGACTGATTTTTAAATTTCAGCAAGTGTTCTGTCTTTAAAGAATTGAAATCATGATTTGAATGTGTCTTTGTTTTTAACTATAGATCAAATAATCAATCATCACTTAACCAGAAAGTTTGAAGGGGATGAAGGAGTGGGTATAGGCGTTTCCCGGTTGTTTTGTGTAGATGACGTGTATACTACTAGTTGATGGATAATACCAGATTAATTTTAAGAACAAGGAGAATGGAGAAGAGCCTTGTCCCTATATCTAACTTTTAATGATTTTCATTATATCTTTGATACATTAATATGTAATACAAGCCACTTGACAAAAGCTGTGACAGTTTCACAATTAGGTCATATTTCATCAGTCACCTTAGCTATACGTCTGGTCATTCACAGTCATTAGGGATAGTCTCTAAGGGTTGGACTTTGTTAACTTGAAGCCAAAACAGGTAGAGAAACTTGGAGACAAAACTGTGTTTTCTTACATGTGGTTCTAAATTAGTTGAGAACTGCAGGCTGCTGAGTAGGGAGGTTTGCTGGCCTGTCATAGTGCCTTGTGTCGTAAAGCATCTGTCAAAGTGACCCAGCCTTCTCTTTCTTGGAGATGGTCTGTAAAGCAGGAGAACTTGCAAGTGTGAGTTAGGAGGCTTAAAGCGCCATCACTCCTCTTATTCATCCAGCTTGACCTGAGGCTAAAGAGTTATGTTGAATGTCCAACATCATATATCTTGTGTCTTCTGGAGAATTAAAATTCAGGCCAAGTAAAGCAGAATTCGTAGACATGCTGTGTATCGGGAGGTGGTCTGCTGTTGGGGTTGAGTTAGCTCATACATGAACCCAGGGAGTTAGTCTGAGAGCGTCTGTGGGATTTCGAATTTTGATACAAGTGCCCATGCACCTACACCTCCGTTGGGCATCAGATTCTTTAATGTTACTGAGCATGCTAGCCATTCTGCTGTCTGACCTAAACAATGTGTATAATTTTATCCTTTTACTCTTTTCCCCCAACAGTTTACTGTTGTGCATCATTCCCTTCATATACCAAGCGTGTCTGACAGACCTTGCCTCTTCCTATGACCTTCATACCTCTGAACCTCCTGTTGCCTCTGCTGCCCTGGTTCTTCTGTTGCCTTCCTTCCTCCCCTGCTGGAAAAGAACTTTTTCTCTGACTGAGATTTTGGCTTCCTTTCTTTTTGAACTTGCACATTCTCTTTTAATTACTCTTGATTATTTTTGGCTGTGGTTCATACTCATTTGTGAGATGTATGCTCCAGAACTGAATGCTGTGTTATATAAATCTGAACATCACCCTCAGAAGGATTATCCATACATTTGTCTGTTCTTTTTCAAAAGACTTTTTATTTTCAGCCATGGTTTAATTTGATTTGGTGTTTCAAAGAGTGTGTTTTTGGGATGGTGTGTCTTACTTTCAATACGGTCTAAAGATTTAATGAAAACTTCTTAAAAACATTTTTTGGTTTGATTTTTTTTTTTTCTGTTTGCCGAGGTATAACATTTTGCATTCTCTAGTACATTATATTTTTCCTTCATTGCATATGTTTTGTTCATTTGGAACAAAACTGGAACTGGGCATGGCCTAGTCAGGTTGAAGTGCAGGATTCTTTCTATATCTTGGCTATCAATCAAGCGGCTGAGGAAAAGAGAAACAGAAAGTTCTGTTGGGGCTGTAAGGGGCCTAAAAGGAATGCTGAGAACCAGTACCAAATGCACTGATTCACAGGCTTTACTTCTGCTTTCATCCTGATGCTTAGTATGAGTAATTTTATCTTGATGCTGGAGAGATCCTATGGAAATCAAGGTGTGTGTTCTGTTTCTGTAGCAAAAGATGCAAACACTGTTTGCTCAAGGTAAATCTTGTTCCACAAGTCTCCTTTTTACAGTTGTACTGGGAATAGTCAGTGAGTTATAATTAAAATATCAGCTATAGGATTCTACTTACTAAAGCTGCTTTGCGCTGAAGAAAGTTCTTCAAGTGAACGGCCCATAAGGCATGTATTTTTAATCGTTCAGAACTATAAACATAGGCTTTATGGATTGTGATGGTGCACACACCCAGAACTATTCTGACCTCACATGTACTGTGATTCAAGACATTTATGTTATTTAAATGAGTTGCAATACATAACTCTAATTTAAATGATGAAAAATTATTGTTTTACCCTCAAGCAATTTGTGATGTTCATCTTGAATCCTTTCCAGGTAGACAAAATGGGGAATAAGAAAGCAAAGCATTCCTACAGATAATGTGAAACATGACTAAAAAGGGCTTTGACGGTTTTTAATACAAATATGACATGTAGTTAATAAATTTTAAGTGATGCTTCAGAAAGTATACTTAATACCCTAAGGGTCTTCTAATAAAAGTGGAGTAGAATTGAACTCTGCGCTGACAGGTACTTTGTAATAGCTTCTTAAGACAGGACAATGGTTTAATTGTAAGTCTTCTCTTAAAAAAACTAGTAGGTGTTCACAATGTGAAGATTAAGAACATAATTTACCCATTCTTATTACTCTATTTACATCCTATTTGTAACTGCAAAGAGTTACATGCCCTGTGGAGTTCAGACTAGTATAAAAATGGAATAATGAAGTGGTGAAATGAAGTATTTTATATTTTTACGATGTAGGAGTACAGTGTATTGTAAAAGCAGTTCTTTGCATTGACACCAGTTTAACTTGAAGAAGATTTGAGTTTTCAACAAAATTACATTTTTGCTTAAAAAGTTTCCTGGCTTTGAAGGAATACAGCTATGATCCCTCTCCACATGACTAATAAGTTTGCTGTGAAAAGCTGTCCCTTTTCAGGTGGTCTCCTCAAACTCTTAAAAGCTCTAGGTGAAAACTATATAAGTTCATTGCTCATCCTTAATTTGCTTTTTTTTTAAAAAAAAATTAAAATGCAAAATTTGCCCCTAAAAAATGTTTGTGGGAATTAACATTTTGTATGAAATTCCTGTGTAAAATATTTTAATGACCAGTTTAAGCTAACCAGCTCTGCCTTTCCAAATCTAAAGAAAAATTCCTTGCTTATGCTAGCTCATATCCTTTATTTCTTACAATTTCGTAAGTGCCAGGTACACACACAGTGTTAAACAGAACTTAAAAAAAGAAGAAATATTGCTGCATCTTTACAATAAATCATCTTAATTATAATAGATTATACTGGCATGTTTAAAACCTCCCATTACGATACACAGTGTGGGAAAGAACGTTCAGTGACAATCATTAAATCCAAATCTGTTCAGTGGAATTGCATAGATACTCTGTTTCACAACTGCTAATTCATTAATAGAGCACGTGCAAGGGGATAAAGTGTTCAAGGAAACTGTGATTATGGGAGAGTGAACTCGCTGCAAGTTTGGTTCACGAGCACCAGCTCATTGCCCAGGTACAGTCGGGAATCCCTGCTTGTTTCAGGCTTTGACCCAGGATCTCTAATGTCACCTTGATTTGGCTTCTGGAAGAGAATGAGAGTTTTTCTGTCATTTTCAATGAGAGGAAGAAATGCCAGTTTAGGTCAGTTTGATGAAGTCGTAGGTTAGCAATGATAGAAAAGGACATTGGCTTGATTTTACTTCTTTTATTTTAACCGTGGAGACATTAGAAGTGTAGTGAGAATGACATGGAGAAGTTGATAACAAAGTGACTACTATACTACAGTTTTTAACCAAAATACCCTTACCAGGGTTAGTAAGAAACGCATTGAATATATTCAGGATTTTTCTGCACTAGCCAACAGCATTGCTCAAATACTACTCTTCATGGTAAGATATCCGGGGTGAAAAACAAATAAACCAAAAAAACCACCCAAAATTGGAAAAATACTATTGAGTTGTTTCAGGAGGACAAGCAAATGCATAGATAGTTTATAAATCAAGACAAATTCCAGTATTACGACTCCAATGTCAGTGACATTCAGTGCTCTTAGGAAAGAAGAACAGATGTATAATTTATTATTAAACCCGTTCTGATACATGATGAATGTGCTCAAACCCTCGGAAATCCAGTGAATTAGAAACAGATTAAGCTTCCTGGTGCACGTATTTTACGGAATGGCCAGATAAAACCTTTTTTGTGTTGACCACCAGAGGGAGCCGATGCTGTCACATATCTGCAGTAGGCAGCAAGTAAGAGTAATTCTAAAGATGAGTTTTAAGCTGATAGATACCACATTTATACAAAGATTTTCAGCTCTTTAAGAAGGCCATAAAATTAAACCTAGTTTACTGAGTTTTTTTGTTCAGCAACTAAAAAGAAAAACAAATTTTTTTTTCTAGATTTTTAAAAATTGGTTTCATCCCAAATAGGAAGATGAAATCATATTTGCAGCTGATGCCACTGTGATGGCATCTTCCAGACATAAGCTCAAATATTTACTCTAGGCATTCTTGCAGAGGGTGGTGGCATGTTGGGTTGGCCATCGTATTGCATAGATATTGCCTGTATATTTATGGCAGCTGTGTTCAAGGTGTGGAAATTAGTGCGTATAGCTGGTGTATGTGCTTAAGAACAAGTGCATAGGAGTAGGTCAGGTTTAGTGCCAATGTCGAAAGAGGTGTTCTGCTAGAAAGGTTTATCAGCTTGAGCTTTAGCATTTTAAAAGCATGAGCGGATTGTTTTAGTATCTGTCCTCTTTCACAGACAAATGACTTTGTTACCAGCAATTCTGTCATTCAGAGACTATATTGAGGATTCAGAGACTCTCCAAACGTCTTTAAATGTCTTTTCTACATGTAATACTTTCTTTTTTTTTTCCTGAGGATTGAAATCTTTGAGGATTGAAATGAATGTTGTCTTTCTCACTGAGCAGCTGGATTTTTTTCTTTTCCGGTGACAGGGCTGTAGAATACTAAACTTTGAACTGATTCCATTTTTATCTTTAGAAAACGTGCTTGTAGTCCAGAAATGAAACTTACTCTGGGCAGGTAAAATATGGAAAGAATATTCTAAATACAAGAATGGAAAAAGAATATATTTCTCTTTTTGTTCATTTTTAGCTGGAACTGTTTCAAGCTGTCCATGGCATCTAGAGTGCTCAAACAAGTGCCAAGGGAGAGTAATCAGTAGAGAAATCATCCAGTCCAAATTGCATGATGAATTGCAAAGGCTTGCATTGCATTTATTTATTAAACACATGGCCATGCAATCTATCATATGCCCATCATTTGTCCCTGTATTCTGCATTTGTAAAGTAAACTCTGTGGTCATGATTCTCATACACTCATCTTTTATGTTTACAGCCACTTTAAGCCCTCTTTATTGTTCTATCCCAGTATAAAAGTGCCTTTTTGTGAGATGGGCCATGTGTGTGCATATAAGACAGCAGTTCTGTCTTCCGAACTTGGCTTCTAGTCACTACCATGACTCTCAATATATATTTAGTACATGCAGTAGGCACCATTTAACTTTCCATACTAAAATACATGTTATTTTAGAAGACAGAATGTAACTTATTCCATCCCTCCAAAATTACAGCCATGTTGTGTTCTAATGTCATTGCAAAAGTATGAACTCACCCCTCAAGGACAGTGAGACAAGCTTGCTGTCACTGTTTACACAATTCTTACTCTCATGTATAGTACGCAGACAGGCTTCTGTATAGCACCTGTATGGCTAGAGAAGTCCACTGTTAAAATTCGTGAGAAGTTACCAGAACAAAAAGCGACGTAATTAATTCTTTGTTTATCCAGAAGAGCTTACATGTAATAAGCTGTGCTGATTTTTGCCGAGGTGGAGAAAGGGGAAGGTGATCTTGTATTTTTCTATACAGGAATCAGCTGGTTTATTCCTTGTTTATTGCATATTCTTCTGTGATGCTTTGACTTTGGATTGTAAATGACTGTTGAAAGCTCAGCAGCAAGAATCGACTACTTTAGAAGTTGGTAACATACTGAATGGGTATCAGCTACTGGCTCCTTTATATCCCTTGAATGTTCCTTGAACATGAAAGATTTTTTTTTTTCCTGATCAGTTCTAATAAGAAAATTGTAAATTTGGGTCACCAAGTATGCTTCATTTTCTCATACCTTGAGAAAGTTCTGAAGAAGGAAACTCAGTCCTGGATAAAGATAACACCAGATGGAAAGGGGGTATTTTGTATTCCCTTATGTGTTCACTCTGCTGCCTGCCACAGTATTGGAAATAATACCTGTGATTTTGCAGAGTTTGAGCCAGAAGTCAGTCCTACTGTAAGGGAGCATAAGTCCTTTGAACGTAACAAAATATTTTCTGGTTACATTAAGTATGGGACTGGACTCCAGTGAATCAAGTAGTCTTTCTAGCCTCATTTCCTGGTATTTAGGTTTTTAACTTGTTATTTACCTATTTCATAGAGCATGGGATAAACCTTAGCTTCACATTTCCCATCCTGACTAAATGTAAAGACATTTCTCTTCCAATTGCTTGCAGCCCAGCTCTGCAATCTAAGTGGTCTGTGGATAAACTGTGAATGTTTATTCAAAGTGAAACCAAATTCCCTGTTTTTTCCTCTTCCTTAGTCAAAATAAGAGCAGTTTAACTCTCCGAGCCATACCTTTAATAACTGAGTAACATCTGAAATGTTATCTGTTGTACCTGAACAGTGGAATATGAGGAAGTCATCACAGCCATACAGGTGGAGAGACTTGTGCTGTATCAGTAACAAGCCAGACTGAACATCTGTGTCCAGCCAAATACCTGCACGTGGTGTGAGTGTGTGTGTGCGTGACAACTTTAATCCTGCGCGTGAATTTGAAGTCGTGCTTGATTTACACATTATGTATGGGCCAAATCAAACTGGAAGGCTGGTATTTGAAATGGCGTTGAAATTTGTAGTGCAAGATCCTACTGATTGAAATGCAGGCAATGCATGCAAAAAGCAAACTGTTGAGAATTTTTGTATTCCCTCCTCCAGGTAGGTGATAATAGCCGTACCAAAGTGCTTGTCCATCGTTAGAGATGCTCATACTCAGCTTTTCCTATTACCGTTTCTAAGTCAGTAAACACTGACTAAAATGCCTGCCTGCTTTCTTCTAAGAAATTGAGAATTCTGGCCATGCACACTCACTTCTGAGTTTTGGGGCCTGAGGGAGCAAAAGGCTGAGAGCAGAGACAGAGTCTCTTTTGTCAGCTCCTTTTGTGGATTCCATAATTGGTTCCTGGCATGGATAAAAGAATTAATTTCCAACCTACTGTACCATAAGCAAAGGTGGAGTGTAATGGAGGACAAAGACCTAAAACAAAAGAAGACCAAGAAAAGGGTGAGAAAGGAAGACTATGACTGACAAATACTTTTTTCTTTTAAGACTATTGTGATTAAAAGGTGAATGTAAAGTTGCTAAACATATGGTAACCTCCCATAAACAGTGAAGGACTGGTAGGGTAGTATCTACTTACTTGTTAGAGCAAACAAACAACTAATTTTTTCGCTTCAAGCATCTGATGAAAATTATTATTGATATCTGATTTTTGAAGTATGTAGGTTAGCATTTTTCTTCTTTTCTGTCCCATGGTTCTTTCCTTCCTCAATTTTTTCGCTTGACAAGAAGCTAAAAACTAAAGGGGAAAATTCTTTTCCGGTTTGTAAAAACATGAAAATTAATGGAGAAATGTTTTCAACTTTTTTCTTCTTAGCTAAGGGAAAACATGCAACCAGCTCTATTTATAAGGTGTCTCTATACATATAACAGTAAAGACTTGAATGTGAGAATCTAAGAATTCTTATAATTCGTAAATTATACAAATTATGAAGAATTACATAAGAATTATAAAGACTGTAAGAAAAACTAATTACTGGCTTTAAGTTCAAGATAAGAGCATTCTTTACTTGACTTTCACTCTTCAGAGATGGAGCGTTTTGGAAGCTAAACAGACTCTTATACTTGACTTGCTATACAGAAAACCTCACAGTGGATTGCAAAGGTTTTTTGGGTAATACGAGTCTCTCAGACATGTTAAATCAATGCTCAGGAGTGACAGGCTTCTTTTCTGCCAGGTAAAACTTATCCTGCTTTCTCCCCAAAAAGAGGGATGATTTTTTTTTTCCAGAAGAAATCTTATTTCAGTTAAACACATGTGAACATTTCATTGATTATTTGTAATTTTATAATATATTTGTTTACTTTTAAAACCCTTCTCTGCTTGCTTTCAGAAAATGAGAACAATATGCTGATTAACTGACCAGTCAGTTAAAGAAACTGAGGTTTGAGTGTCCAAGTTCTCCAAGAGAAAACATTTGGTTAAAAAAAAAAGAAAAAGCATGCGTATACTGTAATTTGCTTGTTTGCTCCACTCCCTTGTGGACATGCCCAGCTTCCTCTGTACCTGGCAGCTTTCCTGTTCTCTATTCATCAAGCTAATCAATGGGATTCAGATGTTCCTCAAATAAAATCATTTGTCTTCAGTCTGCTCTTAACAAAGGACACAGATTGTACTAAAAAGGCTTTTCTTCACTTTCAGGGCACATTAAATACATGCCACTGTTCATAATACAAGGCTTTGGCAATGTATCGATTGCATTTTTTTTACACAAAAAATTGTTGCACAGGGAAACTCCTTGAGGTTTTTCCATGGAGTTAAATTAGTGCCTCTGAGAAAATCAGCAGACTGAAAGCAATGGAGACAGAAATCTTTTAACTTATGTGCTGTAATGTGAAGAGTAATAGCAAACCACCAGCTTGATTCTGTGCTAGTCTGATAGGAGCCACTTTAAAGTGAGAGGAGAGTTTTAAAGCCTCATGCTGAAATTAGGAGCAATCAGGAGAATGAAGATAATGTTTGAGCATTGCTGTACAAACTGTACTGTACAAAGTGGAACAGTGGCCACTCACACCTGCTAAAAAATTTTCCAACCACAGTCCTTGTGTGGTGTTTTCAAGAAAAAAAAAATTTACCTGGTTCTTTGGAGTTTAAAAGAGGAATTGCTTTTTTTTTTAATAAAAAAAAAAGTTCTTTTTTAGTTAGGGTTAAGAAGGAGAAAGAGGATAATAAAGAGATAATAATGGATAGAAAAGGGAAAAAATGGGTGGGGAAGAAAATCCGAGAAACTTCACCTTCTTGCTTTTCAAAACCAAAATGGATGCTATGATTTGGGAATTTCTCTTTTTTTTTTCTCTTCTTCTTTGTTTTCTTCTCCTCCCTCAGACCCCACCAAGTAATTGCTTAAACATTTCTTTTGGACTTCTGCAGTAACGACTCAGTTCTCTGGTATCTAAAATCCAGCACATTCTTGGTTGAAGCTTTGCAGTTTTTCATAGCGTCCTTCCCTGAGGTATCCCTGGTAGGTAATAAAGAATGAGCTTCTGTGTCAGCACATATATGAAGAAAGTCTCCTTTCTCTGTCCTTCTGCCTCTTTATGAAGGTTTTGGAACTGAACTTTAGAGTGTTATCCTTCCTGACTAATTCAGGAGAAGCTGGCAGCTGGTTTAAAAGTTACTGGAGAGTTTCATAGAGTTATAAACCTAAAACAGTGTGACCTTCTCAACCTAATTTCTGTAGGAACTGACACTAAAAAGAAAGAAACTCAAAGACATTTCCAAATTTCCCGTAGGAAAAATGACCTTTTATGCTGATCCTAATTAAGCCCATTAACTCAGATGAAAAATTCCCCAAACTAGCTTGTCTGTTTGAGGGTATGGTCATAGTGAACCTTAAAATTTTAGAAATGGCCCTGCTCCAGCAAAGCACTTAAGCGTGCTTAATCAGGTACCCCATTATACTGCATGCACGTTATTACTGAATGAACTGTGTAAATGAAAGCCTTAAAATGCTTCACATGAATAAAAATGTAGACAAATTTTCCCTGTGGGGATTCATCCCATGCAGGAGGTATCTGCAGCTTTGCATTTTAATCAGTGTGTGGTCCGATCCTGCTCCCATTGAAGTCAGTGGCAAAACCCAACTGCTGAAGCGGAAGCAGGATCTGATACTAAGAGCGCAGAATATGAAAGGGGAATATTTATTGCAAGTGGGTGTTCAGATGATGACCCGTTTCTTGCATCAGGCTACTGTTCACCGTAGCACCAGAGATGACACTGCCATTAACATTTTACTATCTGCAAATCAGTACAGAGCATAACACCCAGTTACCACTCTTGCATGTTTGCATTTCTTCCTCCTGGTATTTCAGGTTAATAGGGAAGGAGAGCCCCAGGCCAAAGCGTGATTGATGAGATAATTGACTTCACAAGAGGGCTATGAAAGAGCGGGCCAAATTCAGCTCTGACTTAAGTATTCTCATCTCTGCTTATGTCTGAAATAATCTGATCTAGTACATCTGCTGTCAGAGAGGAGTGGTGGCATGACAGCAGAGCTCTTCTGTGAGCACTTTGTTCTCCACCTGTCCAATATTCCTCTCCTTACTAGGCTCCCAGGGAGACCTTCAGTGTGCACCGCTGAAAAGGATAACCTCATGGCTAGAGCCTGAAGTCGAGTCCGTGATACCCTGCGTTTGATTCTTGCCCCATGCAGTGATTGCTTGGCTATGCCTGTGCTACTGGAAAATAAGTCTGTCTCTTGCTGTCCTTCCACACAACGATTTGCCTTTGTGGGCTTCTGCAGTGTGTCTGTGGCTGTTTGCTGCTAGCATAGCCCGGGGGTGCCTGGCAGTGTTTTAGGTGGTGAGTGCGCTTGGCACGCACTGCCCTGGCCTTGCTGCCCTCGATGTCCCCTCACCCCAGCGCAGGGGTCTGGTTTTCAGAGTGCCTGGGAAACATCCTTTGGAAACGGTACAGTGCCCCTGCGGAGGGTATCGCACCAGATCTTCGGGGAGATACTTAGCATACTCTGGTCCTCAGTTTTGTTCTCTGCAAGAATAATTCTTTCTTCACTGATTCAAAAGGCAGAATGTCTTAGTGATGAGAGGTGTCCAGGTGCTCCGAGCAGTGTCTCTACAGATAGATACTTCTGTTGGTATCACTGGACATCTTAACAGCTATGAGAAATATGGAAGCAGAGTACTCAAGTGTGAATGTGCGGTAAAGTGTATGATAACTAAACTCAGAAAAGAAGCATGCTTTTCTAGTTTAAAATATTTCTAGAAATGTAATTGCCAGAGTAAACAACCAGCCAAAGTATATTGAAAAGCCTGTTGTTGTTTGCACTGTGGAGAGGGAAGCAGATCCCTCCGTTGATCAGGAGGTCCAAGATGAGTCAAGTTAATGTACATCAAAAGAGGTCAGAGTAGAGCTTTGTGTCTCTGTAGCACAGAGATGTATGAAAATGTTTTCATGTCTATATTTGGAGCTAGCTGCTGAAAATCTTCTGTGAAGGTATTTACGTTATTGGTGGTTTGGCTGAAGCATGTTTTGGCCAATTAAATGGAGTTATTTTGTGCTGTCCTAATTGTAAGTTAGACAGGTTGTTTGTGCATGAAACATTTAATTTTCTCAGGGCTCTGTCTGACTTCAGATGATACTATAGATACTGTCCTACACAAAGATAGAAGGTGATGTAAGGGAAAATGATGGATGCACTGATGGGGGAACTGAAGGGCGACATCACAGATCTGAATGGACTGAGGTGCTGTGAGGATGGATGAGAAAAAGATCTACAGCAGTGATGAAATCCCATTTTGTTAACCACCACTCCAGCCTAGAGTTCACTCTTAGCTTTTGGTATTAAACAAAACCATTATTTGTTGCCATTACTGCCTAGCAAGTCTGCATTATTAAGAAGGGACTAAAAGTATTTTTTCTTACTTATGCAGCAGTTCTCAAGAGAAGTGCTTATATGCCCAAGGCAAGTATACTTTGTCCCCATAAACAGAAAGTAATTGTTCAGAGTTTTTTATTTTTATGAGTGTAATACCTGATGGCTTCAGTAGTAGATAGCTTATTACAGATTGACCTGATTCTCTTCCACATTTCCTGACTTTTAAATCACTTTTAATCAGAAATAAATACACAACTGTGAGTGGAATGGTGTCTCTGTACTACAGAGAGAACTCTTAAATCCCACAAGTGTGTGTGTATGTATGTGTTTGGTTTAGGGTTGGATTTTCTTGTCTCTTCTTTGCTGAGTTTGCTGGCAGCTAGTCTCTGAGGAACAAAAGTATAATTACAATGCAAAAGTGTTCTATGGTTTTCTCCTCTGGATTATCCTAGAAATACAAAACTGGAATAGAGATTTTATGGAACAGTTAACAGACAAACTAAGGAAGATAATGAATTGATAGAAGAAAGTGCACAAGAGGGAAATATGGTGAAGTTTAAAAAGAAAAGGTGAGCAAAAGGCCTTTTTTCTGTGGTCTTAAAAATCACCTAATAAAACATTGTTTTATTGCATAGGTGCACTAACCATTTCTGGTTTTAATCGTTACACCACATATACCATTCAGGCAATTTTATGGAGTGTGTTCTCTGAGATGGCTCATGAAAATCACCTTCACAGACCATTTGTTTAGATTCTGCAGTGTGCTTGAATGGAAGCCGACCACTTCTGTAAAGGATGCAGATTGCCAAAATCTATCGCTTAAGACTAATAATTCCAAGCAAAATGTGGAGAGTGGTTTCTTTCTTCACTGGGCTCATTATGTTGGGCAGTCTCCAGTTTTAGATCTAGAATTTTCCTTTCCCACAAAGGTCTCCAAAGAGCTCCATGATCGATCATGGCATGTTACCAGTGTTACACAGGGTGATTCATGAAGTGCAAGTCTGAAGCTATCTATTATACGCTCTTAAATATATTTCCACATTATCCTCGTCCTCTAACCTACATTGTCTGCTTGTTCGGAGTCTTTTTGAACTGCGCGGATTAGGCACACTGCCCCTCTCCTCACACCGAAGTAAAGGACTGACTAGAGCCAGGAAAGCGCCTTGTGAGTCATTCTAGCTTGCTGTTAACTTCAGATAGTGAACACCAAGAACTGTTGTGAAAGTCGCTCCTGCATAATTTATTATGTATAAGAGGAAATGAACAACACACACTACTGACTCATTTTTTAAAATCTATCCTTCTCTAAGCCAAGTGGCAACGTTCTCCAGTCAATCAAGGAAAGATCTACTTGGACACACGATCCTTTTCCTATCAAAAAGCATTTTGCTCTGCATGTTGCTTTTGCGACATGTGATCCCTTCGAATCAGGAAGGCTGGTTACTGGCTATGGTGTGGACTTGTCAGCCTCGAAACAAGGCTTTTATAAACGCAAGGAACTAGGAGATTCAAGAGGGTGCCAAAAAAGAGAGGAGGAAAAGCGGTTTAGCAATAAGCAGCAGCATTCTAGGGCAGATGGGCTTTGCAGAGGTCAGAAAGGCTTTTTCAGTCATTGAAGAAAGGATTGTGGGAAAGAAATGCAGGTAATAAGGTCCAATATGTTGGACTCTATTGTTGGACTGTATCTCTATGTTGGACTCCGTCCCTGGAAAGGTGATGGAACAGCTCATTCTACATGTCATCTCTAAGCAAGTGGAGGAAAAGATGGTTATCATGAGTAGTCAGCATGGATTCACCAAGGGGAAATCATGCTTGACCAATCTGATAGCCTTCTGTGATGGCATGAGCGACTGGGTAGATGAGGGGAGAGCCGTGAATGTTGTCTATCTCGACTTCAGCCATGCTTTTGACACTGTCTCCCGTAACATCCTCATAGGGAAGCCCAGGAAGTGTGGGCTAGAGGAGTAGACAGTGAGGTGCATTGAGAACTAAGCTGAATGGCAGAGCTCAGAGAGTTGTGATCAGCAGTGCAGAGTCTAATTGGAGGCCTGTAGCTAGTGGGGTTACCTAGGGGTCAGTACTTGGCCCAGTCTTATTCAACTTACTTATCAGTGACTTGGATGAAGAGATAGAGTGTACCCTCAGCAAGTTTGCTGATGACACAAAAGTGGGAGGAGTGGTGGATACACCAGCAGGCTGTGCTGCCATCCAGTGAGACCTGGACAGGCTGGAGAGCTGGGTGCAGAGGAACCTGATGAAGTTCAACAAGAGCAAGTGCAGGGTCCTGCACCTGGGGAGGATCAACCCCATGCACCAGTACAGGCTTGGGGCTGACGTGGTGGAAAGCAGCTCTGCAGAGAAGGACCTGGGTGTGCTGGTGAATGACAAGTTGACCATGAGCCAGCAGTGTGCCCTTGTTGCCAAGAAGGCCAGGGGGATCCTGGGGTGCATTAAGAAGAGTGTGGCCAGCAGGTCAAGGGAGGTTCTCCTCCCCCTCTGCTCTGCCCTAGTGAGGCCCCATCTGGAGTACTCTGTCCAGTTCTGGGCTCCCCAGTTCAAGAAAGATGAGGAACTACAGGAGA
>Ga0065711_1002148_pt1 | contig 39815 bp, 26 predicted proteins | sample Hoacrofraction12_FD_59098 | JGI IMG/M metagenome (GOLD analysis project Ga0065711, IMG submission 59098) | Hoatzin crop microbial communities from Cojedes, Venezuela - Epithelial fraction 12 v2 (version 2) | ecosystem: Host-associated > Birds > Digestive system > Esophagus > Crop | place... | reverse complement strand
GGAGCCTATAGGAAAGATGGGGACAATCTTTTTAGTAGAGACAACAGTGACAGGACGAGGGGTAATGGTTTTAAACTAAAACAGGGTAGGTTTAGGCTGGGTATAAGGAAGCAATTCTTTACAATGAGGGTTGTGAAACAGTGGAAGGGGTTGCCCAGAGAGGTAGTGGAGGCCCCATCCCTGGAAACATTCAAGACGAGGTTGGACGGGGCTCTGAGCAACCTGACCTTGTTAGCGGTGTCCCTGCTCGCTGCAGGGGGGTTGGACTAGATGACCTCTAGGGGTCCCTTCCGACCCAAAACTTTCTATGATTCTATGATTCTAAAAACTTAGAGAACAATAAATAAGCTAGGAGAAAGCTGATATATTGAGCATGCAGCAGCACACACAGAAGCAACCTGGGTCTGCAAACTATGACAATGCAGAATTATTTATAAGCAATACTGGACTAATGTGCTTTCACTGCTTCCACTTCCAGAGCTTATTGGGTGGTCAGTTAGTATAGGGACCTCTGCTTTCTGCTAGCCTGTTGACAGCAGTTGTTACATACACCAAAGGGAGTAAATATCTGCAGATGCTTTTGAAAAAAGACAGGCTAAAATAGGCTGAGTGCCAAAAAACTTGCTGAAATTTCATATGAATTAGGTCGGAAGCCCCTAAGCTCCTCTGATTTGCTGGCAAACATATCCAGGGAGATTTTAATATAAGAAACCACAGGTTTTCAAGTTTTGAGCCATTCAGGGAATTTTTCTCTCATATACTTCAGTCCCATATGCAGCCTACAGTACCTTTTAGCACATTTAACACTAAAAAGAAGCTACAGAAATATCCAGGTAAGCACTTTTCCTACATGGTCCATGTAAAAAGGGCTATTTATTACAATTAAATTATTTTCAATCCCTATTACCTGTCCTTTCCCCCTGTATGCAAGGAGTGGGTTCTGCATGGCGTGGGCACAACAGAAGGAATGTGGTAAAGGCTTACAGCGAAGCGCCTGTACCTGCAGGTTTAACAAAATGGCTCCAATTCTCATGGCCTCGCTGACTTCAAGGCTGTACATCAGCTGGGGAAAGCGGGGAGGGCTCTGGTTGTTGGGCGGAAGGACCTCAATGTAAACAGTAGTAACAGAGCTCCTGCAATGCAAGAAAAAGAACATATAAGTAGAAGCCATTCAAAATTAATAAATCAACAAACACAAAGCAACCAAAAATGTCTATTTTATACACTGTGTGTTCTCTAGCTCTAACCACCTCCCTTTGCTTCTTTAAAAGCTTTAGGACTTTTTTTTCATTCTGCATCAAAAATAAATCTGCCATCAAAAATAAGGCTGCCACATTAACAGAAGAAAAGCTAAAGAACTTCTTTAAAAGTAGCCCAAGTGTTCTTTGACAAAGCAAGCATTAAGACGTCAGTGCATACTCCACATACAAAGACAACTTTCAATCTCCTAGTGATACTATGTCCTTCAGAAGAGCATGACAAATTCTGAGATGGCAACTGCTCCTGCCATGCACAATATGCACCTTCAGAGCATCCCTGCTGTCTTTTGGTCTGCTACCTTTCTTTGGAAGAGAGGGAACAGAAAATGTTGACAGAAAGGATAATGCTGGGAGAAGACTGATGTACACAATTCCATAATAGGTTGCATCAATACTGTGGTTCGCACAAGTAAACCCAATCCCATTTCAGACTAGTGAGCCACGGGAATACAGGAGACTACAAAACCCACCGAGGAAACCTGGCAAACCCTTCAACTGTGCTAACCTGAATACATTGCAAACAGCATTCCAGTTTGCAAGCTGAAGGCTCTTCTGTGAACACTGACTCTCACTACAGGCCCTGCAAAGGCCATGCTGTAGGCACACTTGCTATTCAGCTCCTCCAAATTGAGAAAGGGAGCCAAAGGTCTCCCTGAAGTTGAGAGAAAGATTTAAAATCTGGCTTAAAGGGATCTTTCTGTTGCATCTTTGCTCAGTTATCCCATCTGCCTTCTCTCCTGTATGTTAAAACAGTACCCCTGCCCCAGAACAAAATCCTGGGGAGAGCACGTGTTAAACTGCAGGTGCAGATTTCCTCTGCATACGCCCTTTGACAAAGTTGGTAAATCTCAGGCTTTAGGGCTGCAGGAAAGAAAATGCTTCAGGACAAAGTGATTTGTCCCAGATTTTGTCCAAAATTTTGAGTTTATTTTTTGGATTTTTTTTTTTTTGTTTGTTTGTTTTTTTTGGGGGGGGGAGGAGGGAGGAGAGGGAGAAAAGAAAAACATGAACACACAATGAGCTGCTTCTTGCAGAGCTAGCAAATAGAGCATTTTTAGACTCCTACCAGAAATTACCAGGTATCTTATAGTTGAAACAGCTTCTGTGCTAACTGATAGAGATTATTAAATACCAAAATGACATGCCACTGATTCATTCTGACCAAGCACAGTCACCACTGTGTTACAGATGCTTCCCGCCACCCTTTATTTGCAGATTTTACAATTCCACTTCACTGATTGGCGCTGGGAAGATCTTTGCTGCAATGTTTAGAGGCTGTGTCACGCAGCGGCTCTGACCATGCTCCAAGATAATAAACTATGAATGACCCTGTCCAGAAAGACAAGTCCCACCAGTAGATAACTGCCACAGAAGAGCTCCGTCCCTAGGGACAGATCCACACATGCAGCCCGTGTCCCACAGCCCATGAGGAAGAGATTAAACCCAGCCTGGTGAGTCCTCCCTTTCACACCTCAGCCACAATTTTGGTCATCTTGGAGCAAATTCCGAGAGCTACTTCAAACAGGAGACAGATGCCCTCATCAGTTGTATTGCATGAAGTGCCCCTGCCCAGAGGCAGCAGCGGGGCTGAGAGGTCCCTGACGAGGAGAGGCTGGGGCTGCCGTGGGGCACGCATGGCCAGTTCCAGCAGCACCATGGCTGGACACTTGCCCAGACCCTCAGCTCCATTGGCAGTGCCTTTGAGGAAATGGATTTAAGAAAGGTGAAAAACACCAAACAGGAGAAGAATGAAGAAAAAAAAGTGTGAGGAACAGCCCTTCTAGCACTAAGGCAGAAAGAGAAGCAGGAGCTCCAGGTTTCTGAGCAGACTCCCCTGGGCCTGTGGGAAAATCACAGTGGGGCAGGGAAAGGTGTGGGGAGGAAGAAGTGGCAGAGTGGGGCTGTTATGGACTGACCGTAACCCCCCTTCCCCATCCCCTGTACCACTCAGAGGCAGGGGAGCTGGGAATGAAGGAGTGAAGCTGAGCCTGGAAAAAAAGGGGAGTTGGTGGAAGTTGTTGTTTAGTTTTTGTCTCTATTTCTCACCATCTAAACCATTTTAATTGGCAGTAAGTTAAATTAATTTTCCCCAAGTCGAGTCTGTTTTGCCCATGATGGCAATTGGTAAGTGACCTCCCTGTCTTTATCTCAACTCATAAGCTTTCTCACCTTATTTTCTCCCCCATCCTGTTGAGGAGGAAGAGTGAGAGAGCAGCTGTGAGGGTATCTAGCAGCTAGCCAAGGTTAACCCACCACCTACATATTAAGAATATATACAAGTTGACTCTAACGAGCTTTAAATGTTCAACTGCTCCACCACTAGCCATGTCATGACAGCCTAACAAACATCCATCCGTGCCCCAAAACCCTGGCTACCAGCTACTCCAGGGCAATCCCAAGCTTCCCACCGACAGCCATGCTGCGGATGCTGCCTTGCCACAGCCGTGCTGCTTTGGAGCAAGTGCCGGATTCGTGTCCATCTATAAATACAGCAGATGAGGTTCTTCCTGCTTTGAACATAACAACCAGGTCTTTATTTAATTTAATCAAACCTTAAACAAGTGTATGACTTGCACTGAAATGCATCAAAGAATGACAGAACCCTTCGCATCTACCATATCCTTGGGCATTTAAGCAGCTGAATTTGCAGAGTACTGACTCAATGGATATAAACAAAACCAGTGTAATCAGGGGAAGACGGACAATTACAACTAAAGTCCATCATTCTGTATAGATTACGTCCTTATAAACTGCAGTCAGTTTCCTGTGTTCTTGTCTATTTTAAAATACTCCCTCATATCCCATTAATCTTTCTGAATTGATGTTCAAAACTCACGTTGTTGGGAATAAAAAAAAATAAAATACCATCATCAAATGCTCAACAACAGACACAATGAATTAGCAGACTAAATATCAGTTGAGCACTAGGGCTGCATATTTTCTTGGGATAGCTGCTGTCTGTGTATGATATACACACCCATATAGTTGCAGTTTAGTGTGCATTTTTCTTCCACTGCAGAGTATTTAATAAAAATATATTATTCCTGTAACTTTTTTTTAATAATACCCAAGCTGATTCATTGCCTATCAAGTTCTAAAAAAAATGGTTTCTGTTCACCAGAATAGTAAGCAAATTTCCTTCAAATCTTTAAGATAAGATCATAAAGGTAAAGCACTAGTAGTCTGCAAACTGAAAGCACTATGATATTAAATGGCTATTTTTTATATTTCCAATCCATTTTTGATTAGCACTTTGCAATTTGAACCTAGTCATTTTGTGTGTGTTATATACATATAACACCCCATATAAGTGGCTGGTAAAATCTACTTTGGCATGGGAAAGGAAAGGAGACAGAGCTGAGCATTCCAACAACAGTAGCTGGTGTTTTAACACTGCAGGGACAGGTGAATATACTGAGAACAGAGCTCAGGAGCTGAATAGTGCTCACAAACTCACACAAGCATGAAAATAAGGCTTTTACAACTACTCCTGCTTAAATGGTAATGCAATGAAAGCATGGTCAACAAGCCACTGAGATTGTGTCCTTGTTTCTGCTTTAATTGTGTGTGCTTCCCACATACAACTGTATTGTATAAAGTATACTGAATACATTTATACACATGTGGACCAATATATCTTTGGCCAAACAATCTCTGCGTATGCAAGTCAAAGAGAAAGTGTACTTTTCCATTATGTAGAAGAATAATCTCTTGACCAGGTAGTTTCTAGATTGGACTTGATCTGGCAAATTGCTGTTATCACTAAGTGACATGCTTCCACTGTGCAGGAACCTGAGGTCAGCGGTGAAAAGGCTAAGGTCTGAAATGAAATTGATTGATTTTAGAAATGTTCTTCTCATTTTTTTTCAATAATAGAAACTTCTAATCACTATATGCTTAAACATAACTTCAGCTCCAAAAAAATGAAATTCATCTTAAAAATTTAATATTTTGCATAAACTTAAATATACTTGAAGTACTTAAGTGTACTTAATATACCTCAACAACTTACATTAATGGGCTTGCTATAAACAAAAACTTTAACAATACTCAAAAAAATATATCTTGTTTTATGCATGGTCACCCACCAAGAATTTAATGTGTTGTACTATGCCAAAAAGCTACACAGAATGTATTTCAGTTTAAATCTGTGCTCACAAAGGCTACAGAGCCACAGTTCGTGAGACAGGTTTAGTAGTTTGGTCTTGCTTTGTGCATAAGCATGGGGATTATTTAAATCCAGACAGTTTACAAGTGACTACAGTTAGCCTGGTATGTCCTGCAGCAGAATTGAGATTTGAGAAAAAATGCCTAATATTTGAAATTACACCAAAATCCTTTATTTATTAATTTTACAGGTCACACACCTTCCTGCCTGCACAGATATGTAATGGCTGGCTAGACCTAGCCCATTCTTCGAAGTCTCAAATACTGAGTACTGCCTCCAGCAAGGCAACGTGAACCACCTAACACCATGTGACAACTTTGTATTAGAAGGAGCAAGAATTTCATACAACTCCAACTGCAAGACACTAACCACCTCACAGCCAGACAGAAGGACATACGGAGATGCAAAAGGACAGTTTTAAAGACCTCAGAGCTGTAGCTCCCATGAGCTCTCCCTGGCTTTTCTCAGTGTAAAATGACAGGAGGCTGCTTAAAGCACCACCAGCTCATTTCTGGTTTTCCAGCCTTACAGAAAGAATGTCAGGAAGGAAGCAAAATCTTTTTATCCAAATGTCCCTTACCAGTCAATAGAAGTTGTCCATGTTCTTTCTCCACGACACCTCACTGAAGCTCCAGTGGCCCTCCCCCTGATTTTTTAACCTTCATAGATACAGAAAAACCAGCTCTGGGCCACAAATACACCTCAGGTCAAGGCTAGGCTGTCCTGGGGCCACCCACTCCAGCTACGGAAATACTGCCTAGACGGAGTGGTTTTGTGAACATGCGTTAAAAGCTATGAAGCAAATTACATGCTGTAATTCCATAAAAGGGGAGACAAGGAGAAATGACAGGAAAGAAGAGCTCTTCCACTTTTTAAGATTATTGCATTTTCAGAGGACGAAGCACCTGCTCCCAACATAGATCATCAGAAGTATATATTTTTAAACAATATAAAGATTTCTCAAACATAAAAGGAGCTGATAGCAATCAAAGCTGTATTATAGGGACTATGTTGCTGGGGCCATGCCGCTGGATTCTGAAGATCCCTGAAATGGCATTATTGATTTTTGTCCTCCACTTTAATACTATGCTAGTGCTACACAAAAGTAAGAGCATAATAGTCCACAATCTTCTCAGCACTACTAACAGCCTTCTATCACCTACCCTGCGAGAGAGCTTATCAAGAAAGCAAGCAAGGGGGAAAGGAGATGAAAATTCAGCCAAAAGGCTGTTACCAAATACTAGTTTTATGAACAATCTAAAAATCTGAATAAATCAGTGATTGTAAAATGTAATTATAAAATATTTGCATCACAGAATAATCTGCTTTCTTGGAGACATGACAGAAGCAGCAGGTCCTGAAGAAAAGCCAATGAGTGAAACACTCTTGGTTATCTTTCCTTCTTACATTCCCAATTTGAAGAAAAAAGAAAGAGAAAAGGTTGTGGGAGATCTAAATGCTGGAAGGAAACTACCGTTCCTCTCTGTCATACTCTTTGGACAATGAGGTTGTCACATTATCAATACTTGGCCCAGAACATGAGAGCTACTTTTATGCACACACTCACATTCCCTTCCCCCACCCTGTCACGAAATGACATCAATACATAGTTGTCACATGCAGAACACACATTCAAAAGCAGCAGGTAAGTGGGACATGATTCTTTTTTTTTTTTCTGAACATAAGAACGTGCTGTTCTACCCATACTGAATTTGCAAGACGCTTTTCTTTTATTTCTGTTCTGCAACAGCTGATAATTCTGCTACTGAGAATTTAAGTCTCAGTGGGGACACTGCCCACTGTTGGCACAGCTTGTCAAGTATGTCCACAGCAGGCCAAGTCTGGATGACCCTGCATACCCTATACCTGGAGAGAAAGTCTCTGGCTCAGCAACCAGACTATTTCTGATCCCTTCTGCATCACTGCAAGCTGTATTCTGAACAAAAAGCACCTGCCTTCTCACTTGCTTTCTTCCTTACATCCCTTCACTTGGATTTCTCTTAACAAATGGGCATGCACAATGACAGGACAACATGTGAACTTGTAAAAAATACACCATTTACAAGCAAAAGAAATAATGAAGACTGTGTACTGTAAGGAAAATATAAATATGGACCAAAAAGTCAAAGACTTTTAATACACTTTTCCAAACTGCGATCCTTACACCAAACAGAACACATTAAACTGTATTCCAGTAAGGAATTGGAGACATAAGGGTGTGTCACACTTCTTATGTGAGCACCAATTAAAAAATTACTTTCATTATAAGATGAATTACCTTCTCTGCGCAGGAGGAGCACTATCAGATGCTTTGACAGTGAGAGCATAGGATTGCCCCACAGACAATACAACTCCTGAAGCAATGGTGATAAGGCCTGTTCGGTCATTGATGATGAAGTCTCCCTGATCCCCAGCCAAAATTTCATATACTATCTGTCCATTGGGTCCCTCGTCGGCATCTACAGCAGTGAGCTGCAATTCAAAACCAGAATGTCAGCATGCAAGGTTCAGTGTTGTATTTTAATAGTTTTTTGTAAGGTAACTCAGTAGGGGTAGAGGAAGTAGAGGGGAAACTTAAACACCTGTAACATATGCAGTAATTTCTAATTACTGTACAAAAAGGATACAATTTAAATGAAGGATAATAGGTGTAAATATGTCATGAAGCAGAGAAAAACTGTTTACCTAAGATTGCAAGCAAATTATATTAAGATATGAATTAAGAAAACTAACTAAGACCAAGTTTACTCTCTGTGGATTGGAATTTGTAACATTTCCTATAAAAGTGGGTGGGGGGAAGATGATACTTGTTGTGTTGCACACATAACAAGAGAATCATATTTAATTACTGGAAGTTCCCATTCTCTCTACACTTTTCAAAGTGACAGGCTTGTTGCTGCCAGAAATTCTAATATCCAGGCCTCTCATTGCAAGCCCTTGTTGTGTGGAACTGGAGAACAATGTTTGTATTACTCATGTGTGCACGTACTGTAAAGGAAGCTGAGTGGAAGGGAAATGGCAGCTGTTCCCATATGGATACACACGCAGGAAACTCAACCACGCTAATGACAGACGTGCAAGTCCCATTTCACGTGGCAGCATGACACCACGCACCTTAAAGGCTGTGCTTGTGGAGGCAATCTCAAGAGCTGTGTTATAAATGCAACTAAGCGTGTATTTCTGTGCTTTGCTGCCTCTGCACCACCTCTCTACTGGGACTGTGATTACTTGTGCATGTAGTGTTTCTTCTAGATAATTCTACAATTTTGATTCTGAGCATGAGAGAAATCTAAGGCCTAATATTATAGACTCCAATTATAATGACGAATGCAATGAAATGAGGGGGTTCTTATCTTCCCCCTGGGAAAGGCAATCCCACTTCTGTAGTGTGCCATGCTAAATCATGTATTTACACACACAGCCAGAAAATATAGCTCAGTAATCATATTTGTTTGCTTTTAGCCAAGTGTAAAGTACCAATGATGCTGACTGCCATGCCATAAAGCAAATAACTAGCAATCTGAGATTTCAAATAGGACCCCTGCCATAACACAGTCAGAAATATGCATCCACACCTCAGTCACACCAATGGACAGCCCCATGCCATAGACAAGCCCTTTCACCTCTTCCTTTACTCATACACAGAATAACACAAGTTATTCTATATATGACTTGTAATCACACAGCAAACTGCTCACAGTGCCTAGCACTTGACCTGTATTACTATGACTAAAATTGCATCTTAATTATCACCATAATCAGAAAACAAAAAGGAGCACAGCATCCTGTTACATTTAGGGTTGAGTCATCAAAGTACTGACGAAACTACAGCAGTACCTCTGGACTTTCTAAGGTGAATTTCTTCTTCCCATAGGGCTTATTTTGCTGATACACACACTGGTTTCTCAGTTGGCTCTTCATTTTGTGTGACTGTATATTACCCCAAGCAGTGCACAGGATGACATAAAGCGGTACGAGCAGTACTTGAACATCTAGGAGGTCGCAGCACGCAGTGACAGCACTGCCTGTGCACCCAGCTACCTGGTACCAACAGCGGTGGAGTGGAAATGACAGGGAATGATGGCACAACGGGCTCCTGCTGCTCCCAGCTGCAGCTGAGCCGTTCGAGGTGGGAAATGGCAAGGGGCAGCAGCAGAGCCCTCTCTGGGTATATAAAGCTATAAGAAATCCCAGCCTCAGAAATTACTCGCTGCAGGGCTCCTACAGTGAGAACTGGGGGGGGATGGGTGAGGGGGGAACTAAAACACCAGACAAGTAGCTTTTTGAAAAGTCTCTGCTGGCATGTCTACTTTGGCTTTTTTGACATGAATGCTCATGCCAGTTGGCAGCACTGCACATAGGATTGTGAGTACAATGACACAAAACCTTAGCGATGACTGTGAAAGTGATGGCAGGATCAACAGACGTTATCTCAGCCAGGGCCAGCAAACACAGCAGGCTAAATGTCTGCCTGCCAGATACCCTTTCCTCATCCCTGTGACACTCAAAGTTGACAGCAGTGCAGAGAGGCAGAGGAACTCATTGAACTGTCTGCTACATTAGGATATAATGTAATCTATTAATCAATATAGCATCACACTCAACCTTCAGCAGGTCACAGCCTTTCAGAGCACTGTCTACAACTTTCAAACCACCTTTGCCCAAGGATAGGTAAAGAACTGGAAGAGCAGAAACCAAACTTCGCCATTAGAACAAGAAAGGCGATAAAGAATGAAACCCAAAGCTGTAATACTTAAATTTATAACATTTGCATACAACATTAAACACTAAGGGAAGCATGTGAAAAACTCGTGGATCTAGCTGCTTTAAAGGATAATCTCAATTCTTTATGCACGTAGGCTCCCTGAATTACGAAATTTCATACGAGAAGTCAAAAACTTGAATAAACAAATTGAAATGCTGAAAGATAAGTGATTCTGGTATATTAACAAAAGTGGGGTTCACATTCTTTGTTAGGAGTGCAAGCTATTACTGCTGCTGGAGACTGAGCTACTCTATGGAGGACCAACTATTTTTAACACGGAACAGGTTGTATGCAGTATTCATTAACTGAAAAGCATGTTAGTTAATTTACTTTTCTCGTGAAGTAATTGCTGTTCTGCTTCTTTCATACACAGCATGCTGATCCAAAGCAAATTTCCAACACAAAAGTATTTAACTTTAATTTATCTAAGCAGATTTTGATTTAATTTCTTTCATTGCTTCCCTCCAACAATGCAGACTGATCAGTGTTGCACTAGAATGAGAAAAACTTCTTAATTCATCTTCCTATAGTATTTTGAGGCATACTGTATACTGAACACAGGGTGAACACCTGAAATACCTTAAAAAATCATGAAGCAGAGATCATCTCCTCTTAGAAGTTTAAAAAACAAATTAAAATCCATGTCTTATTTTTGGAGAACAAATCTCATTCCATATCTTCTTTTGAAATTCTGAAAAAGTTATCCTATAAAGATTACACTTTTGGAATGTGTTTTGCCTTTCATCCATATGATGCCTTGGCATATCAATATATTAGCTTGCACTGGTCAGTCTCAGCCCACCAAAACTCAGCATATAAAGCAGACTTTCTGCACCCTTCTAGGGTTTAGAGCTTAAACTCCTCTCAAAGCCTGTTTCTTTAATCACTCATTCTATAGTTTCTACACACAACTGCCTGTGTTCACTAACCTCACAAAGAGTAACTATCAAACCAAGTGACATAGTCAAGTGCTGTTAATAACTTCTCTACTGAACTTCAAAAGTACACACACAAAAAGATAAATAAAAGCTTTTGCAAAACACAAGGTCCTAACGGCAGGATTTGGAACAAGGCCAGTTTTTACTGTGATGACATGAAAGAGGAAATTAATTGACTACACAAGTACATAGCTTAATAAGGTCAATTAAACTTAGAAATACTGAATGCTTGAAAAGATAAGTGATTTGAATAACATTTTGGGGGCAAAAACAGAAATCAAAAATAGAATTAAAGTTTAATAGCTGCCATAATATACGCTTCTATAAATTCTGTTTCCAGCTGTCCCAGACCGACAGAGCTTCATAGTTAACAGGATTTGAGAAACACGGTCTAAAATATACAGAAGGAAGTACAAAACAAGATTTACTTTACTCTCCTAAGAATTTTTTTTAATTCCAGCCATATCAACTTCATTACATTAAAATGTAATATTTTGAAAGTTTTGCAAAATAGGTGCATATCCTGTTGCAGCAAGAAGCAGTTTTCTTGGAAGGAAATCGAGACATACAATGACAGTCTTCTGGCTTACAAAACCATGTTCTTGGTCACTATATGCTTTGTTCAGATTCACTTCATACTTGGAGGAAAATAGGTTTCAACATTTGACCTTCACCCTTTCTGCAATAACACTTTTAGTGACCTTGCCCTGAACAGATAAAGTGATTACCAACCTTTCCAGTAGCCCTACATCTTTCAGCAAATTAAATGTTCAGCAAAGTTGGTCTGACTCATACCGACCTAAACTGAGTCCTGCAGAAACCCTGAGTCATGCTGGTTCGCCTCCCAGTGGCTCTCCTTGAAACGAGTGTTCCAGTCAAGTAAGTGCAAGGCTCCAGAGCCACATTCCGTACACATTTATGTTATGTTTAACAGTGTCAGGGAAAAAGTACAGTTGCCCTCTGGAGCAGCACACCACTGAAAAACACTGAGCTGCCAGAACTTAGATGGTAACTACACACCCTCCTCATCCTTCTGGGGCTCAGCAGTACAACTCAGCCATGAGCTGCACTAGGAAAAGCAGTAATGAGTTTCTACGCATCAGTAGTAAACAGGATTGTCATGGAGATGTTCTTGAACTTGAGCTAATGAAATGTAACACTAACAGAGTAGGTCAAAATTCTTTTTCAACACCTTCCTTGAGACATTTCATCAAGTCCCTATCCATTATATTTTTACTCAAGTATATAAGTGCATTTACAAAGAAATACAAACATAACCCAGTTTTGTTTTCTGTTTCTGCTAATAAAGTTTACTCTGTAGTTAGAAATTAGTATGCTGATGGACTGAAGGCAGAGGTTTGCAAATAACCACATAAATAAAACCTTAAGTATGGTTCAGAGATGACTTTGTAAAAGATATCCTCAAAGTTGTTCTGTGGCTTTACTGCAAGATGCATGTTTAAGAGCTGTAAACCATGAGTATATGCCAAGCTTCAAATAGCCAAACGTGCCTTTAATACATAGTTTAGTATGCATCTGTATGCAAAGATGTCTCGAGTCACACGTGTGTGTGCAGGGAATGAAAAAAACCTGCTTAAAAGAGACAAAGTGATCCAGCACTGAGAAGCCGCATTTGAGGTAACGACAAAACAGTCCCAAAGGAGCTATTTATTTAATGGGTCTAAATAAAATTTGTCCCTGTGTACAATTGAAAGCACTGTTACCGCTCAAGACTAATTCTACTGCGAGCAAGAAATAAGTGATAGAAAATTTACTGCCTGTAGTTTTACCATGTTTTATCTTTTTGCTTTCATTTCTGACCTTCTGTGCAATGGCCATTTATGCTGTGATGTCTGAAGTGCTCTGCGTAACCAAGACCTGAGGCAGGATCTCCAAATTAACTTGCACTGGTGATATTAGGTAGAATGGTTTTAGCTCGCACAAGGTGAACAGGTAACGCACTAATCCACTGCATAGCTTATTTTCCATTGTCAGTCATGGAGTTGTTCAGTTGTTCCTGTAAGAAAGCCCTTTCACATTGGTCATACCTCTGCAACAGGAAATGAGTTACAAATTAAGACACATAGATAAATTAAAATAGGTTATTTTGGTTTGATAGATTTAAAGCAGGATAAGAGGAGCATATACTTCTTAAGGCCAGTTCAGGAGTTTTCTGTGAAGAGAACATACATAAAATCTCTTCATAGGCCAAGGAAGTCTTTCACCTTCAGGCAAATTTACGCAAAGATTTAGGTGAATAACGTTTTTTGCCATCCTCTGCCCCTTCTCAGCTCTCTCATTTTCTTGCTCAGGATTCCCTGTGCCCTGCACAGTTCATGCTGTGTATAGAAGTGAAAGATATCTAAAGAAACAGAGTGGATTTAAATTATTTATGAGAAATGTTATTGCACTACTGCTGCAGACTCCAACCATCAATGCGTAACTAGTTTAAATATCTGAATCACAGGAAGAGAGTACTAACAGAAAAGTGGAAAATGACAGCAAAATTATAATAATATAAAAAATAAGGAATTAAGTACTTTAATAGATTTACTATTAATAAGTCTTTCTAGTGATAATTATTATTTACCACACATTTAACTGTTTTAAATTACAGATTTCTCAACTGGCTACTGTGTCTCTCAGGGAGCACAGTAAAATACCTATAAAAGCAGAAGGAAAAATCAGATGAAGTCTCAAGCTGAAAGGGACATAGTATACAGACATTTAAACTTAACTGAGCAAATACTCTCCTCAATGAAGGCCTCAGACAATCTCACAAGTACTCTGAGTAGACAATAGAAACAAAAACTTTCCAGACCAAATCAGTTTTCAGCACCCCAATGGTACTGCCACAGTCCCTGCCCAAGAAGTCAGGGAGCAGAGATTTCATGCTCCCCTCTGCATCCTCAGAAAGTGGGGGGGAGGTTGTTCCTACAAAGGAGGCAAGCTCCTCTGTCATGATACCCACCAACTTTCTGAAAAAATACACAAGCAGCCATGCAAAGCTGCAGCTAATATACAACTGGCAGGCAAAAGTAGGTTACCCACCACTACCAGGCTCCCAGATGAAACCAATGCAACTCAGTAGCACACATTTATTTCCACTGTTTTGCTCACTTCTCTTAAAGGCAACACGTAAAGTAAGGAAATGCCTTACTTTAACCACCCACAGGGGGGAAAAAAATGGAAATAAAAAAATTGAATTTCACTTGTAATTAATAATTTTTTCCTGCTATTTGTGGTAATTTTCAAGCAGAACCCAAGGATTTTTTTAATTTACTTTTTTTTAAGAGTGTACCAGACAGCAAACACAATCTAAACTATTAATTATTATGTTTGGAGTGTTTTTTCAGGAGTAAAAATCAAAATAATTTCCCACAAAATGGGACAACAACCAAGCACAAACTGGGGTTATTTGTACATTTTCACGCAACTGCACTGAGAGAAAAAAGAAAAAGGATCTTAATCCCCTATTACCCTCAGGATAATAAAAGCAAAATGGCAACTACATGACAGCACTTGTACTGCTATACCAGAAATTTGCATTTTTGTAGCAAGACGACATACTTCATAAAGGAAATATTTTCTTCATCATCTCTGAAAATAAGTCTCGATAGAGATTTAAGTGCAAGCCAGTGCTTATGTGTAAATAATTATGAGATTATACAGATTCACTGAGGTAAGTGTTCTTTTTCTACCCTATTTTCTCTGATCAGAGAAAATTTTTTTTACGGACTAATCATGTCTGACCCAGGTCATTTTCCTCTGGAAAATATCACAACTGATCGTCATCTCACAGCAGAGAATGTCAACTGATTCTTAAACCAATGATGAGACAGGGTCACAAGATTTGTTTGTTCCGCATACAGACAATAAGCTAAGTATTTCATCAAAATCACTGTATTAGCAGTTTAAAAAAAATTAAAAGTCTGTTTTTCATTTAAGAAGATTTTTATAAAGCAAAAGCAAACACTGATTAGGCAGCACATATCTACCTTCCCGGCCTAAGGAAGCCCATGGGCATTCTTGGTACCACAGATTTTGTGGCTATTCATAATCCCACAAGACAAATCCCTTCTCTCACACTCCTGTAACACTGAATGAAAGACTCCTGCAGCCTGGGAAAAATAACAAGGTGACCAACTTTCCAAATACCCCAGCAGCCTAATATTATTATTACTGGCATTATCACACTATTCAGAAATCTAAGATGACTCTTAGCTTTTTTTATGTCAGTTTGCTTATAAACTCAGATCATGTGGCAACGTAAGATTAGCTGAAAAACAACCCCTCTCTCACAACAGCCAGAATTATCTACCCTCCACCTCCGACCACATTATAAACTCACATAGTCTGAAAGTAACCATGTGTTGACCTTGCAGACAGAAGTGTGGAGGAGGGAAAAAAACTTGCTCTCAGAACTCTTATGTTTTCCAAAGTAATTTTAAACAAAGGCTAGTTTAAAAGCCTGACTTCCCCACTACTCATTTCCAACTTCACAATGTCATTCTACAAGGGACCTGTTCCAGATCTACTTCAGGCATTAGCTAAGTTCAAATGCTCTGCACAATATTCACATCTATATTTTTCTTCTTAGTATTTCTGCCCCTATGCTTTTTTTGTCCTTGCAATGTTTCTAACCTGCATAATATCATTGATCTGATGGATGCTCTTTATAGAAGCAGTTACACAGCATCAGTGTAGGAAGGCAAAAGGCAAAAGCTATGATGGGCAGTGGAGGAACAGGAACATAATAGTCTCTCAGAGCAAACCTGCTCACAAAGAAGTAATCTGTGTCTCTGCTAAACTAATTCTGGTGGCACGGGCTAACACAGATGGACTTGCAGAGCATTTGAACTTGCTTTTTCTCAGAACGAACAATTTACTGAAGACTTTGTACTCCTGCTCTTTGCATGCCTCCAGGGTCTGAAAAATATTTGCAGTTGAAACACCAGAAAGCATAAACCCTCAGAACATCACATTCCCTTTGAACACTAAAGTACTTTAGCATAGCAGCTGTTTTAGAAAAGCACAGTAGCTGCTCTACTTCATCCCAAGTATCATAAACACAACTCAGGCAGCTCAGAGCATCCTTAAGGCCAACCTTGGGTACTGAAACCATTCTTTTCACTCATGCTGCAATCCCATTTAGCAACATCTTCTGCCTTGTGCTTTCTGGCACATGCACCTTCTTTAAGAGGAAAAACAATTTAGATACTCAGATACTTAAAATCCATAGCACACTACTTTGCCTGATGCCCTGTACAACAAAGGCCATGTGATAACCCTGATGATTCATTTTTGGACTAGAGTGCTTATGCTTGAAGAAAAAAAAAACTTGATTTAAGTTTTTTCTGCACTGTGTGTATCTCTGCCTTATATATCAAGTGAATATATCGTACTCGCAAAATCCACATGTTTATACAGGGCGTTAAGAGTTCATGAGATGTTGCAAATACAGATCTTGATGTCAAACTCTACACACAGCTCTACCTGCCTTTTGCTCATTCAGAACAACAGTATTTGGTTTCTCTTTTTTTTTCCACACACAGTCTTGTTCATAGCTTGAAGGAACTTAATTAGGTTTAAAACTCTTTCTTGCCCTCAAATCTTGCTGAAAATGTCCCCATGGCTCTCACTGATGCATTTTAAGCACTTGTAGCCCTGACTGATGAAAAGACGACAGTAACATTAATGAAGATCCAAAGTTAGCAAATGCAGCAAGTCACTACAGCTCAAGTAGGGCACATGCCAGAACAGAGACTGAACTATTTCCTAATACCGTTAAATCACTTCTACCGTCAAATGCTTAATCCCTGATTACATTTCAGAAAATGGTATTTTATTACTTAAGCCATCTGATTAATCCCCTCCCCCCATACTCCCACTGCCTTCTACCATCCTTGAAACCTGACCTCCACTAACAACATCTTGCCTTCCCATTCATCTAGACTGGAAGCACTCAGGAGCATGGCTGAGATCTTAGAAGAATTATCACCCAAAAAAGCCTTTTTCCATTAACTTCAGTAGAGCCAGTCTGGGCAGAAACATAAATCAGTGCCTGCAAACTTTAATTAAAACTGCTTCTCTCTCTGGACCTGTATTCAACTCTTATTTCACTGCTCATTTGCTCTACGAACAAACAACTTCGGCTTCTATAAAAACCAAAAGTTTTTATGACATGGTAAAACATTTCTGGTTATGTTCTACTAAACTGTTTTAGTTCAATATCCCATTAATAACGGAGAATATTTTTTTTTCTTTTGAGAATTTTCAGATGAAAAGGTTTTGTAAAACTTCAGATTAAATAGTTGAACTGTAGCAACTTTTAAATAGCTATGTAACTAATGAAGCAGATGAGATACACAAACTTCATTTCCAGCTGCTTTCAGTGCATTTCCAATTTCTATTAACAAGACCATCTACTGCTAAACAAAAAGTGAGTTAACAAAGCTAATAAAAGACCTGAAGTTACCTTTATAATGCCTTCCCCAGGCCTCATATCTGTATAAATCTTGACATTGTATGATATATTGGAGAAGGTCGGGGAATTATCATTTGCATCAAGCACCACGATATTGACTGTCACTGGGATACTCTCCTGTACACCATCAGAAGCTGTCATCTTCAGGGTAAAATAAAAAAAAAAGCAGAATAGGAACATATTTTAATGGTATGTCCTTAATACAATTACAACTATGAGAAAATACAGTATGACAACTAAAAATCAGCATTTTTTTTTTCATTTTTGTCTGCACTTACAATTACTGGAGGCTTCAGCTGAGCTTGAGCTTGCACTGTACAAGACTCAGGGCAAAAGCAAAATGAAACCATGCTTTTAAAACATACTGTGTCAGATTAGCAGCAGAAATGAGAGTGAATAACTGTTTCCCAGGGTTGGGGCTGGGATCTGAGCTACAGACAATGCCAGGAAAGGCAGAGCCCATCCCCAGCTGCGCTGAACACCCTCAAGGAGCAGGGTCTGGCCACAGCTACACAAACCTGACACTGCAAGTCTCGCCTGGGCACGGCCAGGCACAGGAGATGCTATATACATGTTAAACCTCAAAGAGCGGGATTTACAGAGCTAGAGGCCTACTTATTCCATAGAGAAAATCTGAGCTCTCCTTTCAAATGCTAAAAGGACAGAAAATGCGGAGGCATCGATTGGAAATCTCTGCAGAGGAACAGGGTTTCCCTACAGCACATTTGCAAATTGCTTTAGGGCTGTTAAGATGTTTACTCACAGACTGGGAAATGCCTGAAGGAGTATTAAGTCCGTTTAAGCTTTTTTTTTTTCTTTTTTTTCTTTTTTAAATACTGCTGGCTGTGGTTTATGTTAGCCTACTTTTTTATTTTGTACCAAAATAGAGCAGAAAGGCCAACACAGGCATGATATTCCAAGCTCAAGGGCCAAGAAAAGAAAAGGCAAAGGTGGCCTCAAAGGCCAGGGCAGGTACAAAAGAGAAGAGTCAGACTGTGTCATGGGAGGGTGGTGAGGAGCAGGATATAGTCCAGGGACCATGGAGATGAAGCTGGTAGTGGGATCTAAAAGGTTGCTATTAAACCAAACACATGTCTTTTGGAAGAGCATACTACCCCAGTTACCGCTCCCCAGTATTGCTGCTGCTCTTCCTCCACAGTTTGTCTTCTTCTGTGCCATTTTAATGATTTACAATGATGTTATAACTAATAATTTTTCAACACTGGCTCTGAACAATGAACGATGTGCTTCCAAATGTGTTTAGCTTACCGAGAAGGTATAAAGCTGCTGGACTTCTCTGTCAACAGGCTGCAGCAGGGTGAGGTAGCGGGTGATGCCACTCGGAGTCACAGTGAAAAACGTATTGTAGTCATTCAGAAAGAGATGGAGCTGTGGATCCTTGGTCTTTAAACAATATTAAAACCAGAGCATTTTATATTTATATAATATTTATATTTATATAATATTCATATTTATTCATATGTACCATTAAGTTTCCAATTACTCAAAGCAAGTGCTTGTTTTAGTTGAAAAGTAAACAAGCAGAAAGTACAAATCCTGTGACTAACTGAATCTACAAAACTGGAAAAAACCCCACATAAAAATAACACTGCTGATCTAAAAATCTGATCTTCATAATGAAAAATGTATCAAAAATACACTTCAACTTATAGAGTAAGTAAACCAATGGTAAACAAATACCTGTATCTGCTAGTTTGTTTTTTATCACTAAAACAGTCTTTTTTAAGTCCAATATTACTTATCAATATAAGAAGCTAGATTCAAGTATTTGTCTTCAAACATATTAAAAACAAACCAAAACTCATCTCGATTAATGGAAAAATAAAACAGTTTGGCTGATGCAATGAAAAAAGATCATCATATGTGCTGAAGAATATGGCTAAATAGATGCTGTTTGGAGATTCTTATTATGTCTCCAAAAGAATCAAAATATATTGATGCAGAATTACAGATCTCTCAGTTGATCAGGTGAAAACCATAGTAAAGCAATTCTGGTATAATTTTCAATAGGAAGTAACATTTTAAAGTAAAGAGAAAAAAAAAAGGCTAGTCGTCAAGGCATTGTGAATTTGTTACTCATGCCTTCCCTAGGTAGCCTGCCGGGAACGCAGATTTCAGGTCTGCATGACTCCATGTACAGCTGGGCAAGCACCAAGAGTGGTGCTGCAGTCCTAATGCTGCATGCCAAACCATGCAACAACATCAAGATAGGGTAACACCTCGTGAGATACCCTGAGCAACCAGTCAGGAACTCATCCTTCCATTTCCATCCTCTCTCCTAGTATGGCTGGCAGATTATAAGTAGGGGGAAGAAGAATGAAATGTTCCCTGGGGAAAAAGACTGAAATTAATTTTGGGGCAAAAGGAATCTCTGCTAAGAGAAAAGGGGAGGAATTTTTCTGCCATGGACAGAATCAGAAGTTATTACTGTATTCACAGGGAGTAGAACAGATTAATCGAAGTCCAGAATCTCAAGCCAGTTCCTTCCAGTGTGAACTTGTCAGATGGATGCAAAGCTGCAAGATGGACTTCCTAACCACTAGTCCTTTCCCTGCAGTCTGCTGGATGCCAGCACAGAGCAGGCAAAAAGGGCGTTTAAGCTTCGTATGCCCTGGTGGTTCTAAAAAGCCCCACAAATTAAGGTATTTTTCTGGGATGTCAGTATTGTTGAAATAACAGAAAAATGGATTGTGACCAGGATGAAATATCTCAACATCTTCCCCCATCGCTGTAAAGATGCTATTGGGTTATCAAACCGATTAGACTGCAAGGGTCACTCTATATTAAAATTACATTTTAAAATAAATTACGTTACCTTTTATTGCCTACAGTATTTCAGCAAACACTTCTCTGTCCTCGTATGTAATCTGGTTAATTTAACCTGACAATGTAGTTACTCTCGGTTGTTAGTTATTTAGTTTATTTCTGTTATATGAGGTAAGATTACAAAGCAGGAATGCAAATGTGAGTGGGAAAAACACAACAGGCTGGGAAATGAGTCCTATAAAAAACTGTTTTGAATTGCCCCAAATAATGTGGAAATAAGGAACCAGAAGTCTAGTACCATGAATAAAACATAACAGAAAATCCAGTGGCTGCACAAGGCATAACTTCGAATTATTTTTACCAGCTACTTTCCAACATAATTCTACAGAACCTGCCCCACACAGAGTAGAACATGCTACAGTCAGGAATAGCTGCATTCAATAAATTCTCCCATGATGTTCTTCTGTCCTGAACATTTTCTCAACCTGAATCCAAAAGGCTTCTAGAAGGTTAACTCCTGCCCTGTCATTATTGTCATTCCTGTGTAATTAAAAAAAGAAAACAGACCACTGGAAAGTTCACCAATACCTATAGTATAGCAGACATGAACACTTGAGCTAACTCCAACATGCACTAAGTGTCATAACGAACAACTACGAGAACAGATTAGTACAAGAGAAGGTAAAAGAGCAACTTATTTCAGCAATCCAAAGTACTCTGAAGCACAAGTTTTGAAAGGCTAAGATTATACTAGTTAAATAAAAAAAACATTTCAGTTGCTGAAAGCTATGGGAAAGAAACATCAGTGTTCCAAATGAGTGGTTTCCTATTGCCTAAAGCTTTGCTGCAACTATGCCAGCTTTCAGTAAAATTAAAATTCATTATACAGCTAGTAATGCAAACAGCAATCTCTTTTTTCCATAAAAAATTACAGAAGGTAATTGCCAATAATTTTTCACTGTGTAGACACTACAAAGTCGGTTAAAAATTTAATTTACAAAAACACTGGTTGGTTGTTACAGTTCTTGCTTGTCATGCCATTTTGAACACTAATAAACACTATTTTTTACCTAATTTGTTCTTGAAAAAACCCAATGATGGAGATCCCACACACTTCAAAGTAATCTATCCTATCCCTTAGATATTCTTGTATCAGAAATTTTATCCTAACGTGTAAGTTAAATCGCCTTTACTGCAATCGATGCCTATTTCTACTGTCTTCCATGCATGTCAGACCTACAAAGCAATTTATTTCCTTAATCTTTGCATGGTTATGCTTTTACATTTTCTACTAAAAGTCTGTTCGACTTAATCGTGAACATTTATGTGGCAGATACTGTGAGAGAAAATGATTGTGGCAAACAATCCATCTATGTTGCCAATGCTATTACCAATACTTTAATTTTTTAAACTGTTTTGGGGTCTGGACTTCTGAATTCTGACTATATTACTGGATCATATAGCTTGTCTCTGACTAATTGCTTAGCATATAGTATTAAGTAGAAAGCTATCAAAATTCACACAGAAGAGTATACATGCAACCTACAAGGACCATTTCAAGCATGCAGTTGAAACCTGACATGGTTTACACACTTCAAACTGTCTAGTAGATACTTTTTAAATTTAAAAAACCTTTTTTGTAGTACTTCAGATTTCTAGAAAGACAAATAATTACTTAATGAACACAAAGCAATTACAACATAACCGTGGTACAACTTTATACCCTAAATAAATTTGGTCCAATGTGTTTAAAGGGCTCTTTGCAGGCTTCACAAAACAAGTGACAGCCCCAGTCCCACAGAAACAATGACAGGGCAGAGAAAAACAAAGGAGGACAGGGGAAATAAATAAATAAAGCACACAATTCAAACAAAAAGTAATTTTGCAAACATAATACCCAATACCTACGGGAATGGCACCTGGTGTAAGCTACAAAGAAAAACACATGATACAAAATGAATACAAGAAACACAAACCTGATACTGATGGACATCATAAAAGCAGTACATCTGGGGAAAAATAGTTACAGACAAAGATACAACAAAACGAGATGCAGAAAGTGCTCCAATGCACTCTTAATAAACAAAGCCTGGGTTTGAATTTGTTCTGCTTGAAAATCTCAAGAGAAGTTCCTGAAAGTTTGAAATCCTGCACGGATGTTAATGTTACACTTCTGGTGCTTCTGTCCTCCCACAAGAGCTTACAGCTCTTCCTAAAGCAAACAGTTTCTACAATTTACTAAGACTACATCAAAATTACATGACATTGTCAAGAACGAGCAGCCAATGATACATACTCTGTACGTGTTTCAACAACCCCAAAGACTTTTTAGAGGGAATATATTTAGCTGTTAAATTCTCCAGGGTAGCCAGAACAAGGTCCAAGAGCATCAGAACTGCTTAGGCTTCCTGATTGCTAGCACAGGCTTGTCTCCAAAAAAGCTGTAGCAATAACAAAGATAATTTAATGACAGATCTTGGTTGTCCAACATTCTTCAGTGTGGAGGACAATCAGCGCTGAAATGCCCATGGAAGAGAGTTGTTTTGCTGAGGAGAAGTTTTCAGCATTTGTTCTCCTCATTTCTGGGTGAAAAATAGAAAATCTTTTCCATTCATGTCTTTTATTGAAAAAAATCTAAGATTCACAGTCTCGCAGAGGTGAAGCCATGGAGATTCTCAGTCCCACTGACAAGGGTTTTGCAATCAGACTGTGTTGGCACTGACCTCATTGCTTTTCTCTGACTTGTGTGAGGTGAGCTCTGCAGGGCCTGATGAGATAGTTATCCAGGTTCACAATAGATTGGATGGGATACACGAGATAGGCACAGCATCTGCAGTGAATTTCCTGCATTCTTAACATTACCATTAGATATCAGAAAAACAACTTGAAGCACAGCCTCCTGGGAAGGAGCTACAGCCTTCATCAAGACTCCTGGGAAGTCTTGATGATGGCTGTAGCCATAAAACCACTTAGATCAACAGAACCCAAGGAGGAGAACAAATCAAGTCTAAGTTCGGAGCAAATGAAAAAGTGCGAGAGGTAAACCAGTCTGAGAAGACTTTGTTCCGGAGTGTGAGGCGGCACTGGAATGGGTTGTCCAGAGAAGCTGTGTATGCCCCCTCCCTGGAAGTGTTCAAGGCCAGACTGGACGGGGCCTTGAGCAACCTGGTCTAGTGGAAGGTGTCCCTGCCCACGGCCAGAGGGTTGGAACTAGATGATCTATAAAGGTGCCTTCCAACCCAAACCATTCTATGATTTATTTTTTTTCCTCCTTAAACATTTTTTTCTTTAAACTGAGTTATTTTAAATAATATTTAACTGTACAATTTAGAATAATAATAAAAAAGCTTTTCATCATTTACATCATCTCCAGTTTGGAGGAGATGTCAAAAGACTAATGAGAGAACCAGGATGGACGCTGAGCAGTGCTCCGATTCTGAATTCTTTCAATCACCACCAAAACCTCTCCAGCCCATGCACAAAGCAAAGGGTGAGGCATAAGCGTGACTGTAAAGTCAGGTGCTAAAAAGCGCTGCAACACTTTTTACTCTTTCAAGTTGAGGTGCAAATGGCCATGTCCCTCACTGAATGAAAAGCCAACAGAATAGTTTTGAAAAAAATCATCTTCTGTTCCTCATACAAGTGAGCCACTCCTGGGAGAGGGCAAGAAACAAATGTCAGCATCTTCAGTGCTTCCATTAATGAGAAAAAGCATTTGTTTAAAACAGGGCAGATACACAGAAAACAAATTTCTTGAGGACTGCAAGGAACTCGGAGAGAGAAACAATAGCTTCAGAAGGCAGAAATTCATCCTACACAGATAAATGAAGAGATACAATGCTACGGAAGTGATTCAATGTTAAGATTTTTATTTTTCCTTCTAATGTGGAAAGATTCAGAAAAGAAAATCCCTGTCTTCATAAATTCTAAAGAAAGAGAATCTGCCTATTTGCTTTGCTTTTGCCTTTTGTTTGTTTTAATAATGGTATTAATGGGCTGTTACATTCTGGGAAGAATATTTCCTGAATCGCTATTTTGTAATGTAACTATTAGAGTGTCACAGAAGTGCTATACAGGGACAGCAGTATTATGAGAACTCTCCTCTCAGGAGAATACCAGCTGCAAAACAAGTTCAGACAGTAACAGAGAAAGATATAAGCAATCAAGCAAATATTAGAGAAAAATGCTTCAGTATATAAAATGCTTCAGTACTCCTGGATAAAAAAAACCCCAACAATATTTTTCCTTATTTGGATGTGTCATTGAAAATCCATAATCTGCATTTGTAGTTACATTTAAAAGTTATTTTATCCATTATTTGCTCTGTCCTCTCAAGTTGCTGCTGAGATGCTTTTAGGTAAAATAATTCTTTAAAATTTCCCACAAGTTCTCTGGAAACACGGAAGTTGAGCAACCATCTACTTAGTTTGACTTCAATTTCACAGACAATGGAAGCATAAAACAAAAAACTGGTCTGATAGAAAAGGAACCAGAGAGGAAGCTATGGTAGTAACTGACCTGCATCATACTGCACTGCCCAGGGATGTTACACTGGGCTGTAGGCAACCACAGAAGCATCAGGGTTACTGCAATTTCTCAATGTGTGCTGGGACATGTTAAATGTTTTTGAACACATGCTGGCACATCTTATAATCATGATATTAATTTTGTTCTCTAATGAGCAAAGCACAGATTACCTTACACTTATTGATCAAGACACTACATGTGGTATCAGTAAACACCTTGGTAGTTGAGTAGTATGTAATGGATATGAATGCCACTGTCTTCTTTCAACCTTGATGCTAAATCCGGGGAGTGGTTTGGTTTGTTCTTTTTTGAGAGACATTCAAAAAGATTTGGCATACAGGGCAGTTACCAACTCTAACCACCACAGGAGAAGAAATTAGTACTCTCCCATGAAAGCAAAAAAGCAAGGAAGCAAGTGGCCTGGGAAGTCTTATGTAAACAGCAATCAGATCATACTGTTTAAATTCCTCATCTCAGCTGGTTTACTGAGGTCTTACGGTACTCCTGTGGCTTAATTTAATTCATGCCATTTAAACAGGCCACTTAATTATATCAGCACTTGGCAGCACTGCCCTAGTTAAAAGTCTGTTTGCAATGTCACATCTATAAATTAAATTTTTGGAAGGTTTATAGCAGGACCCTATTATAATTCCCACAAGGTTTGAATTTAGAATGTGTTTTGTTTTTTTCTTAAGATACACAGTTAAGATGACCACTTTCTTAATGTATTTATCTGAGGACAGGGAGTTATTTTAATATGAAATACAATCTCAACTGATTTGTCAATTAGAAGACTGAATACATTATGTTTAGCCAGTGTCAGTACTAACATGCACAAGCACGTAGAGGATCTCTGTCAACTTCTGATCAGCAATCCCTACTTAATAAATACATTAATTTACTAAGATACAATGAAGCCATCAGAACATTAAGACTGCAGGAGCTAATAAGCATTACCTGTGCTTATTAACACACCCTGAGCTACCATCTAGTGCCAGCAAGAAGGTAGCTGTGATTTTAGTTTGTTTGGATGTTTTATGTACGAGTTATAAGCAATTGCTGCACTCCCAGCTTTACTCTTCTGGAAGTCTCATGCCACAACTGGTTATAAGCACTACATGAATCACTAGCACATGTATTAACATGCAGTCACTTAAACCTGATTCTCTCCTCCCTCGCATCCATGTTATACCTGCATCATTTCATAGAATTGGAAAGAGCTGTGCTGGCATGAGTCAGTGACGCCAAAGGGACAGGAAACTGCACAGAGCACTTCCACCCAAGGATGAAGCTGATCATCATCTCTGTGGCTGTAGGCAGATCTCTCTATCTCCAGAGATAAGTTTACAGCATTCTTTCTAGACAGAGAGAGGACGCGGCACCTCTAGCAGATCTGATGGATCAGATCTTGTTGGCCTTAAGCATCAATAAAACATGCAAGAGAGAAGACTGATACAGTCACAGAATCTGGCACCAGTTTCCCTGACTAGTTCACGTTGCTGAGACAGAGCAACCCTTCCTTCTCCCTGCATCTCCCAGGCTTGGTAAGGAGCCCCCATAGCTGTACCACCTGACCTTACCCCCCCATACCTAAGGGAAATGGCCTCACAGGTACAGAGTCATTCTAGTAGCAAGGCGGACAGAACACGAGGGCCACTGGCCAGGTTCCACCACAGCCCATCTGCCCCAGCACATGGCATTACATCCCAGCTGGGCCAGCAATCATCATTATTTTCTCCTCACTTTGGGTGGATGGAGTGGGGTGTCAAAATTAAGTCTTTATGGCACATCATTTCTCATTCTAGAAATCCTTGCCAGTTATTCATTATGTAACACTGAAATACTACACTTTTTCAATAATAAACAAAAATAATTCACTGGAAAACTTTTGGGTCTGTTTCATTTTGTGTCATGTGACTGAAGTAGGTTTTCATTATCTTAACCAAACTCCTGTTCTTCATTATCCAATGCAAATAAAAACATGATATAAAACAACCAAGTGTTAAGTTCACTGGGAAGTAGTTTTGGCCCTTCAATGATAACTTCCTGTGGATATGAAATTTCAGGTCTATTTGTACTGAGACACAGAAATATTTAACAACTTCTAATCAGCTGCCTAAAGCAGCTTGCATTCAAGAATTATAAACTTGATTTTCATTGTCTTTGGATGCAGATTATTTAAATTATGTTAGTGGCCCCAATTGAAATATCTGCTGCAGATTGGACAGATATTTTTTATTAATAGCAATACAATTAAAACTGCAAATATTTAGGCCACACCTAAGCTGATATTTCTAGAGCAGGCAAACAGAAGTATATTACTGAACCACCCTATCCAATATCCAAATATTGAGATAACTTCATGGAAACATGCTGATGTACTATAGAAAAGGCACAACAATAAAACATGGAGCCCTATGGTCAAACTACTCGTGATGAATTTCAGAGCACTCCTCAAAACTTGAGATATTGAACTTGTACTGACAAAATCAGTGACAGGAAGCACTTTCAGCGCAGAACATAAATACCAGGATTACCTTATTAAGTAGTTCATATTAAAGGAACAAATTACTCTTCCACAAAGAAGTTTTTGAAATGAAATATTTGCAGTCTGAGAGTATACAAGTATCACGTGCTATACTAACTACCTGGTATTTACATGATTAAATCAAAGAGGTAGCCCAAATTCAGAATTTAACAGTTCAAAGTGATTTTCAGTCTCATATATGTTCTAATATTTAGTTATGTTAAAGAATCTTGTATTATCAAATCTGCCTTTGACAACTTGTGGGTAGACTTGTGCAGCTGCCAGGGAAAGATTAATCAGAGCACTATTAATTGCATCCTGAGAAACCTCCAGAGGTTAATGAAGTCCAAAGTCTGTCATTCCTTTAGTCTAACAATATAATCTACTAGGAAATAGGACAGAGTCCCCCTAAACCACCAGCATGGAAAACTGCCACATAAATTAAAGCATCTGAACTAGGACACTGAATTCTCTTTTAATTAAAACAGTTATTTTGAATTATTTCAAGCACAGCAGATTCAGCCCCTCCCTCACCAGCCATGCTGCATGTCGTCTTCTGCCACTATGGACCTCGTATACACAGCAGAATCTTCCTAGGCTGTTGCAGCTACAAAGCCTTGAGGGCAAATATCACAATCCCTGGAACATCAGTGGACTTGCAGATAGAGAAACACCAGCACCGTACTGTGGATTAACAGTGACATTTTTGTACTATTTTTGGCTGTCCATTGCTCAAATTGGCAGTGTAACAACCCAGGCAGAAACAGCTCACAACAAGCTCTCCAGCTTGCCAAAAACTCAGACCATACGTATCTAATGCCCAAGTCTATCAGTCTCACAGACAGACTTGCTCGGTTTCAGTCTTCCACTCTTCAGGTGACTAATAGCCTCTCTTTCCATTTTTGTAAAGTTAACATGCAGTCACACATGCTATAAGGTGGGCATAACTAGTGCCCTAAAATTGCAGATTTCTCTAACAGACATGCACCAAGGCATATTTGAACCAAAGGGTTTTACTAGTACTTTCATGAAGGCATGGATATAACAAAAACAAGACAGCAATTCGCTTAGGCTAAAACCATCTAAAAATATTCCCATATTTTTTTTTTGTTTAATACACATAAGCATCACAGAAGTAAAAGCAGCCTTCTGAGAAAAATCTCTCAAATGAGTAGCTTAAAAAGGACTTAGAACTGTGGACACTAACTCATACGATTTGATTTCTGTTGTGCTCAGGCACACATTACCCGAATAGATTTTATACAACACAATCAGACAATGTATTGTAAATATAAACACATACCTGATGCCTGCACAACTTTCTTATTCCTATATTAAGCAACCTACAAGATCCCGTTAATTTGATCAAATAAGAAAACTGCTTTGCTTTTAACAAAAGCAACACTGAACAAGAGTATTTCACAAGTAATAAAATCATCAGCAATGCCTGCAGATGACTGCTGCATGCACTTATTCCATACTTTTTATCTGGCCCCTAAGAAAGCCAGATCCAATAGCCACTTTCACTTGCCTTCCATTCAATTTTTGTGAATGCCAGTAAATCGACTGAGATATTATAATGAATAGGAAGAAGATATTCTACAAGAGTTTGAGCTTTAAAATTGCTTCTTAGGACAATAAATCACTGTAATGCAGACAGTGACACAGTGATGCGGAAAGCATCTTTCAGTGACAATGGCCTCTCGTGTTTTTCAAAAATATTGAATTTGCTCATGTCAGAAGTGAAATATTCAGAAACAGAAGATGGTTTCCAGACTATTAGGTTAAGAACTTTATTAAAGAGTATTGTCATTTACTATAAATATTACTACAAAACCTATGCCTACAACTTAGCTTTCCTTACATATATGAAGATAACAAGAGAACAGAAGAACAGAAACAAAAAAGGACAAGGGGGACAACTGGAGAGAAAACAGTAGTTACATGAAAAAGAAAGGTTATCAAAAAATACGTAATCCCAACAGCCCTGGTAAGAATGGAAGAAACGTTAGCCCTAGAGGCATAGTATTGTTACTAGTTGGTTACTATTTTTTTGAAGATGCCCAATTTTTACTGAGTAATGTCATTATCAAATTCCAGGCAGAGCAAAGAATGGATTGAACTTTCAGCTTCCTGTCATCTTATTCCTTTTCTTCCTGGTTAGTTCAAACTATTACTTCCTTCCACTTTGAGCTTCTCCCTCCCATTTCTCCACACTGTGTGGCAGATTCACCCTTCTCACAACATGCATTTTTTTTTCTCTTCACACTAAGCATTCATCATCTCTAACAGGACACTCTCTTAAGGAGAGCTGAGAAAAATACAGAGTAGTTTTTCAGTTCAGATGCACTTTCATATCTACTTGTACTCAGAATGAAAACAAAAAAGAAACTGGATTTTTTAATTTATGATCAAAACAATTTTGTCTCAATAAAATATATGAAAATATAAAAAACTCTAAAAATAATAAAAATGTAAACACCAGTATGACACTATAAAAGAACAAGAAACATACCTCCTCCACATCATTGTCCAACGCCATGATTTGTAGAGGAGAAGTCAGATTCTGGTTATCAGAGATGGTTGTTCCCACGGGAGAGGATTCGAGGATGAAGCCATTGTACGTAGATCTTGTGAAATACGGCTTCTGATTGTTCTCATCAAGGACTTCAATATGCAGATTGGCAAAGGCAGGAAGAGGATGGCCGTTGTCTTGTTCAGCCTGAAAAAATACCTCCTTTGTCACAGGCTGTCAGCCAAGTAAAACTACAAACAGTTAGTAAATAACGTTGGCTTATATTTAAATATTACAATCCAGTTACAAAAACAAATAACAATGCACAGATCACCCTATTATGGAACTTTACATCACAAAAAAAAAAAAATACCAAACAACTAGTTAGGATGTAAGAGCAAAAACAGTTTCAGTCACAGTAACATATTAAGTAGCCACAAGGAAACTCAAAGCTATACAGCACACATGCAAACATTAATTCCTTAAACTATCAGTATCAAGAGTTTTGGAAAAACCTTTGAAGGATGAAAGAAAACTGGAAACTGCTGATTGTAGAACAGAACCTAAACCCACATCACCAGCAAGAGAGTTAAAACCAAAAGATGACGACAGTACACGCGGATTTATGGTACTTGCTACTGATTACTGAAAGACCATATTGCCCTGGGTACAACTTTTTCTCCCTCTCCCCCAAAATCCATCTTTTCTAGTGTTAGATGAGTAGGATTTTAATTTTGATTTTGCCTATTTTTGAGTGTCAAGCAAAATTCTTTACTTCAATTAATAACGCCCACTTTTCAATGGCAATGCCTCACCTACCAAGATTTGCTCACTGATAGTTTCACCTGATTTATTATTTTCAAACTTCCTAAACATAAAAGCACTAATTGCCCATTCCAGTGTGCTCATCTAATACAAATGTATGATGTTGCTTTCTTTTTTTTTTCGAATTTACTGCCTATGACTACTTGAAGTAAATAAACAAGGGAAGCAGAAGACAACAAGCAATTTGTTCTTTAATTTATAAAGACCAAACCAGTTTTAATTATGGTCCTGCACGTGTCCCTGTAAGCAAGGCAACAGTAGGGTACTGTAAGACAGTCTCCTATTCCTATGGCTTCATTGCCAAAATCTGTAAGCACACAGACCCTGGGACTGTGACAGTAGAGCACTATTACCTTTCTGCAGACATGGGAAGTGTCTAGTGCAATCAGCTTCTCAGGTGTATAAATATTTCAGGAGAGAACAGTACCTAAATTATTGTTGTTAACAGTACTTCTTGTTTGCAGAGGTTTTATTGTCGTTCTGGTATTTCTCCCATTTCAAAACAGATAATTCCTAATTTTTCAAATCTAAGATCTGAGGAGCCTTCTTCTGGAAAAATTCTATTTTGATTTCATCAACTAGTTGTTTTTTAATTTCTTCTTTAGACACATTTTTTTTGTTTTGGTCTGTAAAATGTTAATTCTGTATAAAGCTTTGCTTTGTTTACCAAGCAACAATAGTATGCTGTTGATAATAAAAGCTTCCACTTCAAGTAAAAAGAAGTATGAACATCAACATTGTTATTTTGTTCAAAGCAGGTGATGACACCTTTGGTAACTCATAAGAAACTCATTCAAAACACTCAGTTCTTAGGAAAAATGTATTTTCCTCTTAAAAATATATCAGAATTACTGAGATGGGCAACAGTGATAGTTGTGCAGATTTAAAAATAGCCACCAACCTATCTGCTTGTACGTGGCTCTTTTCTGACTCACGAGGATAAGGTCAGATCTGGCAAGTGGATTTATGTAAGCAGGTGCCAGTGTCTGAAATTAATAAGGCTTTTCCTAGGAGATTAATTTTTGTTAAAGAGACAAAATTCTGTCAAAAAAATTGGGAGTTCTGCTAGCTAATTCGCTGGCACATGAAGATTTTAGTAACCAGGGTGCAGGAGACAACATATTTATCTACTGCTGTTCTTACACACTTCTAGGATACAGGACACTACCAGTGATCAAACTCTTAACTGCCTCAAATGATTACTACTACATTAAATATGAACATCTTTTTTTCAGCCAGCTTCAGTTATTCATATTCAAATAAAACACATAACATGGAAATAGTACACCAGGCTTCAGTCCACCCAAGGAGACTGGTGCTTCTGGGTGATCCCAACCAATTTTAGAGAGATTTGTATTAGCTGAGAAAGACCGCCTTCACACCATTCATTGTAAGAGAATCACATTTATCAGCTTTACTAAAATTTATTTAGAAGCCTTCCAATTGCACTTAATTTCATTCAACAGAGCAGCACTCAAACATCCCTGGGGAAATCCTAGCGCTGTGGAAGTTAACAGCAACATATTTCAAATCCAATACAGTACTAGCTGGTGGTACCATTGGAGACTGGATAGGTGACTACCAAATGCTGAATGTGATTTACAGAAACGAGATTTATTTTTAAGTTGATGCTCCACTGAATGAAAATAAACTTCACATGTTAAAACTGACATCACCAAAATTACTTAGAAGTATTCTGGCTACTGACTCAGTAGGATGAAACTTCAAAAACATCTTGATATAGAGTTTCTGGCTAAAGTAATATACCGCAAGCATGAAAAAAATCTCAGAAAAAGTCTGCTTTATGAGCAACAAATACATATGGATCCCATTCTATTTTATAAGCAGATCTATTTCTGAGCATTGTTATTTCAAGAAAACTAGGCTTTTTCGCAGTAAAAATTTACACAAAACTACTGCAAGTTTCTTTATAACAAATCTGGATATTCCTGGCAACTGCTATGAAGAGATGCTGAAAAAAGAAAAATGTAAGATGGTCCCAATCTTCTTAACAACTTGAACAGCTGCAATAATGGCCTTGCTTTAAAGCATAAGTGAGCACTGACCCCATCCCAGGTTAAAAGAAGAAATATTCATCTATGCAGGGTGTTTACTACATTATCATTACAGTACTGTATTGTCTTTCTGAAGGAAAAGACAGTGCTCTAAATTATATGTGGTCAAATACAAAGAAAGATGTGTATTTCTAAGACTGGAATTCAAATTTTAGTCCCTGGAGACCAAAATTACAATGAAAAGGATTCCTTTCTCAGAGGGCACTTCAACTCAAAAGCACTTCCGCTTTGCAGGTGCTTTCCTTTGTTTTTATCCTGTTGAGTGCACTGGTCAAAATAATTAACTTTGGAACTTTGGCCTCCCCATTTGAGAATCTGGCAGAGTTAGACAGCTAATCCCTCAGAAAGTCACACCCAGTTCTCAACTGCTTGTGGCCAGACACACCAGAAGGATGGGATGCCATCCACAGGGACCTGGACAAGCTGGAGAAGTGGGCCTGTGTGAACCTCATGAGGCTCAACAAGGCCAAGTGCAAGGTCCTGCACCTGGTTCGGGGCAACCCTCAGTATCAGTGCAGGCTGGAGGATGAAGGGATTGAGAGCAGCTCTGCCGAGGAGGACTTGGGAGTACTGGTGGATGAAAAGCTAGATATGAGCCACCAGTGTGCACTCGCAGCCCAGAAAACCAATCGTATCCTGGTCTGCATCAAGAGAAGCGTGGCCAGCAGGTCAAGGGAGGTGATTCTGCCCCTCTGCTTCGCTCTGGTGAGACCCCACCTGGAGTCCTGCATCCAGCTCTGGAGCCCTCAGCACAAGAAACCTGCTGTTGGAGCGGGTCCAGAGGGTGACAAAAATGATCCAAGAGCTGGAACACCTGTCCTGTGAGGAAAAGCTGAGAGAGTTGGGGCAGTTCAGCCTGGAGAAGAGAAGGCTGTGAGGACACCTGTGGGACTCAGCCCCACCATTTTCGTGATGTCTCAGAAAATTTGCCACCATCTCAAGTCTCACCTCCTGTTTAAAATGGCCGACCAGACAAGATCTGCCACCTGCTCCAAGGGGGAGACACTCACCAAGAACAGCCAAGGGACAACACCTTGGAGACTCGCGCGCACCAAGGTGATTGGTGTAAAAGTGACTAGTATGCAATAATTGGATTGGTGCAAAAGCGACAGGTGCAAGGTAATTGGTGTGAACTGATCACGCCATATGGACTCAGATGGATATAAAAGGACACTCTGCGAGACTATGTGCATGCAGCCACCACTGACAGCTGAGGACCATCAACAAAGGACCCACGGGACGTCACGGGATCCAGGGTGGTGACTATCCCCGCCTTTCCTTTTCTAGTGCTAATCTATCTCTCTGTCTTCTTTCTCTCCTCTTTGTTTCCTTCCTTCCTTCTTCCTCTCTTTCGCGCCGCTTATGTTAGACCGTTACTTTCAGAGCTGTTGTGAATATATTGTGAGGTTGGTTGGTTTACCGGTATCGTGCCTTGGTTGTGCTTTATCCAAACTCAAGGATCACGAATCTATTGTTTTATCAGTCGGGATTCAGGAGGGAGTACTCTATCCGCAGGCGGGTAGAGCAGCCCATTGAAATGGAGGGCGGGCTCCCCAAGGGACTGGCTGCGTTGTGTTTTACAGGTGGGCTCTGAGAGGGGCTGACTGCATTATTTTCCAAGTTGATGTTGTATGACTGTGTGTGAATGAGACGTACAAATAAGTATGAAGCGAGTGCAGAGTTCTGATCCGCGGTTCTGCTCTCCTCCGAGGGAAGCAGCTGGAGACAAACAAAGCATAAGAAAGGAGTGAATGCTGATCTTTTAAATAATTATCAGATTTCAACAAATCTATTTTTACTCAAAACCAAATATCAGAAGCCGACAAGACCTTGCTGCAGCCTTTCAGTACCTGAAGGGGGCCTATAGGAAAGATGAGGAAAATCTTTTTAACAAGGCCTGTTGTGACAGGACAAGGAGTAATGGCTTTAAACTAAGAGAGGGTAGATTTAGACTGGATATAAGGAAGAAATTTTTTATAGTAAGGGTGGTGAAACACTGGAACGCGTTGCCCAGAGAGGTAGTGGAGGCCCCAAAGCATTCTATGATTCTATGGTTTTCTAAGCATTTCTTGCAACACCAGATCACAACTTCACTCTTTTACTTCCTTAGCAAGTGCTCAAGGCTACCATATGAAAACCACCACATCCAGCTCACCTCTTTTACTGCTTAATGAAGTTTTGTTTCCAAAGACACCTACATAGAGGGAAAAAAAGCAAGCTTTGGAAACCACCAGTAAAAGTGTGTCCTTTGCAGAACTAATCCAGAAATCAATGTATCAGGGTAGGATTGGAAATCTCAAAGCATCAGAGCTCAGCCCTTGGGGTTCAGTGGTCAGGCACAGGTGATAAGACAGGTATAAATGCACTCGCTCTGCTGCCCTACCCAAATAGCCCAGCTCATTACCAGCACAAAATAGCAAAACCCAGTGCCAACCTCTGGGACCTGAAATTCCTCTTCAAGGGCCAGGCAGAATTGGGTACAGTAGCATCTGACCTTATTTCCTACTAGAAAAGAATCTCCTTTTATGACAGCAGATGAAAGTAAAGCAAAACACTTCAGGAAAGAGAGAGGAAAGTGCTTTAAAAAAAAAAAGTGCTGAAATTCTAGCCAGCTCTCAGTGTACCTTCCTTTAATGATTTTTAAGTAGATTTGTAGAATTTCATCTTTTCTAATACAACCTCCCTACTTGTGAGACTGCCATTAAAACTCTTTTAATCAGTTTTACTGACTAGTGTTATCACTTTACATTGAAACTTCTCTCGGCGACACAGACAGAGGGACTGAGTGCACCCTCAGCAAGTTTGCCGATGACATCAAGCTCTGTGGTGTGGTTGACATGATGGAGGGAAAGGATGCCATTCAGAGGGACCCTGACAGGCTGGAGAGGTGGGCCTGCGTGAACCGCATGAAGTTCAACAAGGGCAAGTGCAAGGTCCTGCACATGGGTCAGGGTAATCCCAAACACAAGTACAGGCTGGGCAGAGAGTGGCTCGAGAGCAGCCCTGAGGAGAAGGACTTGGGTGTACTGGTGGATGAGAAGCTCAACGTGAGCCGGCAATGTGCACTCACAGCCCAAAAGGCCAACCGTATCCTGGGCTGCATCAAGAGAAGCGTGGCCAGCAGGTCGAGGGAGGTGATTCTGCCCTTTTACTCTGCTCTCATGAGACCCCACCTGGAGTCCTGCGTCCAGCTCTGGGAACCCCCAACATAAGAAGGACATGGATGTGTTGAAGCGGGTCCAGAGGAGGGCCATGAAGATGATCAGAGGGCTGGAGTACCTCTCCTACGAGAACAGGCTGAGAGAGTTAGGGCTGTTCAGCCTGGAGAAGAGAAGGCTTCGGGGTGACCTTATAGCAGCCTTCCAGTACCTGAATGGGGCCTACAGGAAGGACAGAGAGGGACTTTTCACAAGGGTGTGTAGTGATAGGACAAGGGGGAACGGCTCTAAACTAAAAGAGGGCAGATTTAGATTAGATAAAAGGAAGAAAGTCTTCACCTTGAGGGTGGTGAGGCACTGGAACAGGTTTCCCAGAGAAGGTATGGATGCCCCCTCCTGGAAATGTTCAAGGAGAGGTTGGATGGAGCTCTGAGCAACCTGGTCTAGTGGAAGATGTCCCTGCTCATGGCACGGGGGTTGGAGCTAGATGATCTTTGAGGTCCCTTCCAACCCTCACCATTCTATGATTCTATGAAAGGATAAAACACAACCTCCACAGAGAAAAGTATCCATTTTCTAATCCTTATAGTACACAGTTACATATTAAAAAAAAAAAAAAAAGCCCTAATATTCATAAGAGCAGAAAAACAAACATAGATTCTTCCTCTCTTTGAAAAGATTTAGTCAAAAGCTAGATGGGAGAACAAATTGTTCATTTCCTTCCAAGGCCATTGGACAAAACAGTTCCCCAAAAGAAAGCAGAAATGAAAGCAATGCGATAGACTCCCTGGATCTTCAGGAAAATAAACATAACCATAGAGTCTTCTTTCCTGTCAAGCTAGCAGGGATCTTTTCGGTGAGATAAACTAACCTTTGACAACAGAACAACGTCCAGATGGTCACTGATGCATAGGCAAGACTCTCTGATGCTCCTGTTGCACCATCTCTGCTCACTGTGCTCATTGCTACTGGAGGAGGGCAAAGCACAGGACAGTTGGACAGAGCCATGGTGGGGATGCCTGGACAGTCTGGGGGGCTACAGCTGCTGGGAAATGCTATGGGAAGAGAAGACTTAGCAGGCTAGCAGCATTACTCAGAGCTGGAAGCACCTGTCTCCTCCATCCTGCATGCCCCAGGTTCACAATGTAATCTCCCACTGTGCAAAGCACTATAGTCTTCTCTCAGAGAAACATCTAATAGAAAGCAAGACGCAGTCACCTTTGCTTAAACTCAGGGTTCCTATTTCTCCACAGATTCACAGAATGGAACTTTTGCACTGCACCCTTGTACAACACTTCAGAAATACTTAGTCCAGAACATCTGTCATAAGATGCATGAAAACCAAACAGTCTGCAGTTTATCTAAGACACTTCCATGTTGCTGCTTCTCAACAGGACCTCAGACTTGATTTCCCCAGTGAATTTTAATAGGCTAATTAGAAAAACAAACAAACAAACACCCAAAACCAAAACCACCACCAAACCCCCCCCCAACCCAGAAAAAAAACAATGACTCCTAACAACCTGGTGGTTATGGCTCAAGTATCCAGCAGAGCCGCCAGACACACACTGCACAACTTTATCTAACCTGCAATACAGAAGATCTGTTTTCTCTTTCCAGCTTTGATTCTCTTTTACCTCACCAGCCCCTTGCTTCTACACTCGCATCCTCTCCAATCACTGGCCTAAGCAATGCAGCAGGTCCCTGTCTCTCCATTTTAGCTGTTCTTTCTGAGCAGTGTTAATTCACAGCTTTGACCTCCTGGGAAGATGGCTGCCACCTCTTCCAACCCAGCTAAAACTTATCTCAGCACCATCCCTTCCATCATGCATTCAAAACCTACCTATAAAGACAGAAGCAGCATTGTGTAAATACTACCCTGACTGTTCCCAGGCTCTGCCCATTACTCTTTAAAGGTCTTGCTCAGCATCCAGTGAAGGTAATGGGGACGTATGTTAAATTCAGATCATCTTAATTCAAAACACTCAGCTCAAGATTCTTTAAATTGGATTTCTGTCAGACTTTGCCAACTATGACTACTATAATGTTATGGTCAACAAATAACTTGACATCCAATCACTGCTGCATATCAATAACAGGTATCGCTGCATGAACAGATTCTCAAAAAACCTGGTTGCTACATGGAAGACAGCACAATTATACTTACACACTTTTCAGGTTACAGTAAGATACTATTACATTTGCTATCTGTCAGTCCCACAATGAAACAGCCTGGCTTTCTTTCCTGATCTTTACAACTTCAGTACTTATACAGGCATCTTAACTCCATGTAGCTGGTAAAAAGGAAAGGCTACGAGGCAGTTCCCCCAGAAAAACTTCAGAGCACAAAGCTGAATGTAGGTGAAATACAAGGGCCTAAATCCAAAGCTGTAGCACTCAGTCTCCTTGCTCAATCACTGCACAGTACTGATGGAGCCTGGATTCCAGGATGCCCGTTTTCTTTTCTTCATGTAATGCCTTTCAGCTTGTTTCTGCATATGCAGAGGAGTGCTTCTCTGGGCAAAGCAACCTTTATCCCTCATCCACGCCTGATAAGAGTCCAGAAAAGACCAATTACTTCCCTGTAACTATATTTCTTCATGACCCACTGTTTTATGATAAAAATTGCAAGGTACGTACCTGCAACCACCATCAGCTGGTGCATTTCGGGCAGTAGTTGCATTGGTAATGGGCATGTTTCACGCCCGCTCTTCACAGGCAGTTTGAGCATCAATAAAAAAGAAAACCAGGCTTATTTCTCTCCATCCTCCAATACCAACAGGAAGATGAGCAAGTGGAGAGAGGGGAAAGCAGTGCATGGAGATAAATGTAAACTTAACACATCCAAAAAATGGTTGGGACGTAAGTAACTTTTTTCTCCTTCAGGTAACAGTCTACATGTACACGCAGTGTGGGAGAGTAGAAGTGAGACCTGAAAACTGATCTACAAGAATGTCTCAGAGGCTTAAGGAAAGCTAAGGCAGGTGGATGTTTCCTCTGGAGACAGCAGATCTACAGGCTTGGACAAGAGCATGGTGCTGATGAATGGTGCTACAGGCAGCTGCCCAGTGTGAACCACCTCTGGTAAACTGCAGGAGGGGTCTGAGCAACGTGGCTCACAGTGGAAGCAGATTTCTTTGTTAGCTATTTAACAACACAATTTCTGAAACTGTAGCAGCAATTCACCTGAGAAGAAACTATGGAGACATTTTAAGTATTTCAACAGCACCCATGACTATGATGAGTTATTTGCTCACCCCTTCTTCAGAAGATCAGATTTGGTCAATATGACAAGAGAACACCTGCCCATCATCTAGCACTTGGACAGAACTGACATTGCTCAAAAGTGATGAGATTTCTGTAGGGTGGAGGGGAAAAATGAATGAATTTTACAAAAAGTCCTATTCAAATTAAATTTTGGATCGGTTACCTTGAACTATCTCCCCTAAAGACCATTATACAGCAGATTGACTTATAAAGGCTTGCATTTCATTTATACTTCTGGTTGAAGCAACGTCTACATCAAACAGCTATTTGAAAAACTATAAAACACTCCTGGGAGCAGACTGGGATCATATCTTTGCTGCTTTAAATATTTCCTCACAAGGATGATTCAGCGTGACCTGGATAGGCTGGAGAGCTGGGCAGAGAGGTACCTGATGAGGTTCAACAAGGGCAAGTGCAGGGTCCTGCACCTGGGGAGGAACAACCTCATGCACCAGTACAGGCTTGGGGTGGACCTGCTGGAGAGCAGCTCTGCGGAGAGGGACCTGGGTGTCCTGGT
>Ga0065711_1028675_pt1 | contig 39817 bp, 16 predicted proteins | sample Hoacrofraction12_FD_59098 | JGI IMG/M metagenome (GOLD analysis project Ga0065711, IMG submission 59098) | Hoatzin crop microbial communities from Cojedes, Venezuela - Epithelial fraction 12 v2 (version 2) | ecosystem: Host-associated > Birds > Digestive system > Esophagus > Crop | place... | reverse complement strand
AAAAAAAAAAAAAAAAAAAAAAAAAAAAAATACTAACATGTATACTTCTAACTTCACATATTAGTTTGCAGTCCTTCTGCTGTTGCACGTTATTCCACACTTGATCAGAAAAGCAGTTTGTTTTCAAACTGATCAGGCAGGATGCATCAAGTTTTAGTTCCATTTTAATTCTGCCCCCTCCCCCCCCCCCAAGTTAAGGTGAAAACCCTCATTAACAAAGTTTTTTAAAAAGTATACACAAACAATCCAAAACCTATTAAGCTCCTGAATTTAATTATACACTGTGACAGCAAGTTTCATGACCTCATTATATACCATGCAGAAAAAGTATAAATTTTTAAACACTTGTATTTATTTTTAAAGCATGTTCTTTTAACATCAGAAAATGCAAACACGAGCACACAATGTACCTAGTCATCAGTCATACCATTAGTCTGCACAAACCTCTGCCACACATCTCCTCATTTGTTTTCTTCCTGAACTAAACTATTACTTTTTTCCTTTTTCTTTTATTGCTTCCTGTCTAGAGGTAATTCTAGGCCCTTCATCACTTTGGTTGCCATTTTGGGCCACTTTTTTCACTGCCTCTTTCTCCTTCCCACAAAATATTTCAGTCTTAGATAGACAATATATAAGAGGCTGTTCACTAACTTAATTTTCCTTCACCTACATTGCTCACTGTCTTTCAAATTGATACCTCAATAATAAAATGTTATGATACTCATCACAACTCCCTTTGCCTGCTGACTCCAATACACATGAACTGAGCATACTTTAGCTGTGGTGGAAAGCCTTCAACACAGAACCATTACAGATGGTCAAGACAGGCTGATTGTTACCAAGAGTTTTTATTCTTTTTTCAAGCAAACATCATAAACCAAAATGCTCTGAATACACATCCTACTCTTCACAGAAGATATTTCTGCCTAGATGATATTTCATTTCAGCATAAGGTGAAGAACTTTTTCATGGGTGCCTAAATATGTATTTAAGTATGTATTTTTAGGTAGACTAAATATTTGTGTTAAGGTTTGTTGATGCTCATGTTTTCTCCAGCCATATTTCTGTTCTATGATCCATTCTGGTTTTTATCAGAGAAACACGGAACTTCAGTCAGAAAATTCGTGACTCGGGAAGCAGTATATATCCAAAAGGAAGATGCAAACTTGAACTGGCAGAAGCTAACACAAACCTATCTGGTATCTGTACCAATGTATTTATAGGCTATGGTACACTATTTATTGTCAAATCATTTCTAATAAATAGTAGGGGTTTGGTTTTTATTAAATTCATTTACACAGAAGCAGTATATCCTCACCTATAAATCCACAACTATTTAAATTCTAATTTCAAAGTCATTTCTGGATACAATTACCCTTAGTAACTATCTGAATGCAATAGTGGCCTGTACAAAAGGAGTCACAAAAATTGTGTAACAACTACCTGGAGGTGTTTAGAAACACAGATTCTATTTTTAAGGCTGTAAATAATAAAAAAGCCCCAAACACTTGGCCAGTAAGAGAAGAAAGCAGGTTTCCACATCTGCAGTGTATGTTTCTCCAAAAGAGATTGCAACAGTTACTATATAAATTTAAATATTTTTAGCTACAAGACACATCAGTTTGCAGAGAACATTTTTCTGCCTGAAACTTTTATCACCTCCTCTTTGAGTCATGTTGGCTGATGTATCAAGGATGATTACTTTTCACTGTTACAGAAATCGATAATACTGAATGATCATGGAAAAGAGAAACATCTGCAGAGATATAGGTGTGGTTACTTAAATTCCAGCATGAGGAAATAAAGGAACAAGGTGACTCAGAGTTACTAACTACAGGTAAATTCAGGCAAACAGCTTCAACTCGAGAACTCTTTAAAAAGATTATTAATCAGAATTCCAAACTGCTAAATTATTTTTTTGTCCAAATATATTTTAATTTACTCTTTTCACCTCCCCATCCCTCAAGATTTCTTGTAGTATTTAACACAATGTTTATGGCACATGATCAAAAGCAATGTTGTTTCTTCTTCCTTTGTATCCAAACATTTATAGAACAGGAAGAAGGAAGTCCGTCACATTAAACTCCAACTCTGTATTTGATATACATTAGTATTATTAAGATTTATGTCCATGCAAGGAGAATGAAATAGCAATTCCTGTAATTGTTCCTGAAAACAGATTTGAAAGAGCAATGGATGTCTAATCAACATCAAAAATTATTATAAACACTCAGACATTTATCCTTAGAACTTTGACTAAGAGAGAACATAGTGATAAAAAGCATACTTCACTCTCACAGAGCCGCTGCTTTCAGCTCAGACAACTATTGCAGACTCAGACAACAATACATCAGTTATGACTTCATCTTGTAGGACAAGTTAACAATGCCAGTTGTTCATCGCCAGAAATTTTAGGGGCATTTTTTGTAAAATGGAAAGTTAGCTGCTATGGCTTGATTCAGAAAAGCTGCACCAAATTTAGGGAGCAAGAAATGCAGAATAGAAGAGACATTGCACGTTTCCTTTTATATGGATTTTCTGTTTCCTGTACACATATAGAGTACATCTACTGTCTCCTCACCTACTCTTATAGATATTACAGTGTATTAGATACAATAGCTTATAGATGCTTGAAGTATAGATGCTGCCACTCTTTCTGAGGTTACAAAGTAGTTTACTTGCACCATGAGTTTTGGAAAACTCCATTTAAGAATTAAACTTGTCATCTGACAATAGCTTAGTAAAGGAAATTTTAAAAAGATTTAAAATGTTGAAGTAGCGAAACACCATACTGGTACATCCAATTAGTGTATTAAAATAGGTGTATTTACTTAGAAGTTCTAACATCTGTAGAGACAACACAAAGATTTAAAGACAGCTTGTCTCAGCTGCTACTGAAGAGAGATACTCTACACTTCATTGGTGTTAATATTCAGCGTTTTTGAACAGCCCCAAGATATCTTGAAGTTAACAGACACTAGATATTTAGCATGTCTTAAAATTTGATCCAGTTTTTTTTCAAATGTCCTTCCTACTGAAGGGAGTATGAAGATTCAACAGATATGCAAAAATCACTTTTTGATCAGCACAGGTGCCTTCAGTGTCCGTGTTCTACGTACAAAACCAGGTATTTGATTTTCCAGCATTTTCTGATCTGCCACCTGACAACTGGCAATACAGAAATCATAATGCAACTTTCATAATACTCAAATCCCTCCCCTCCTCAGAAAAGCAACACCACCTCCACCCCACCCCAGCAGAGACACCCCCTACCATGCCAAAGGACTGCTGCTGTGGGTATGCACCAAAACATGTCACTGAAATAAAATGACTGCTTAAAGAAGCTAGAAATGGACTACCAGACCTCCTGCAGTATCATCTATCAAAATCTTTATTTTAGTAGGTTACATAAGGGGAGTGGGAAAAAAACCCAAACAAAACCCAATAAGTTTATCTATACCTCTCTCTATATTCATCTATATTTGCAGCCTTTTCCTTACCTGTGGTACTTTGCTGTTATCCCTGTTTCTTACCTAGTTTCAGGGACAGAAACAAATGTAATACTACAGGAGAAGAAAAAGCATTTCAGGGAAAAAAAGAGCCCTCCCCAGGTCTGATACATCTGCATGCTGATTTCAGATAAGCGTGTCAGCATAAGAACAGCAGACCCACAGCAAAAAGCTCAGTGATGAATGTCAGCACAGCAGCAATCGCCTTTCTGCCAAACGGGAACATAATGGACAACCTGCGGGAGCTTACACGTTTGGAGGGGATCTGCTAGACAGAACTCAGAACTATGTCAAACATCTCACTGCCACTCCGCTGAACATCTGCACTCATATGGTGCAAGCCACTGGCATGAAACTTTTTTGAAGAGCATACCTTCCATGTCACGTTGCATCATTAAATACCCCAAATAAGTCTCCGTTATATTCAAAATAGGACTGTTTGTTGCAAGCTGTGTTCAGAGTCAGCTGTGAAATAATCATATAAAATAGGCAAGGGGAAGGGGAGCTGAGCTTGAGGAGATCTGTGTTCTGTCCCCAATTTTATCCATACCTCACTGTGAGGAATATTCTGTGGTTCACTAAATTAATTCATGATTCACTTTGTCCCAGTTGAAAAATTGAATTAAAAATGAGTACTTGGTTTTGTAAAGTACTTTCTTTAAAAGATAGTTGAAATTAAGCCAACATACTTGAAAAAAAATAATACTGATTTTGTTACTAGTCAGAAAGATAGCTGCTAGAAACCCACCTGCCTACCTGTAAATTACCACAGTAAAAAGAAATATCAAAAAATTGTGAAATAAAATATATTAGGGAGATGCTGACAATGTTTTATATTAATGACATTCTTGGGTACACAGTGCTTCAAGTATTTTTCTATAAACATACCGCTACTGTTTCAATATTTTCCTATTGTTCATTAAGCTTCAGGGTTAACGTGACACGTCCAGTCTCCTGACAACACATTTTTTTGCAAGCTTTTCTGTAAGATAATAAAACTATTGTAATAGGCCAGATCTCATATTCTGTTTCCAGCAGTGTTCAATAACAGATGTCTTGGGAAGACTACTAGAAAATGTGATCTCTTCTATTTGTTTACACTATGAAGTGTTCCACATTTCTGATCAGAGGGTTTACTTCTATCTTGTCTCTAATTTTTTTGACAAAAACCTTCAAAAATTCCTTTAATAACCTAGCAAGGACTTTCCTATTCTCTCCTCTGCAATTGTTCCCTTACAAATGCTTTATAGTAGAGCACAAGAAGAAAGTCCTCTCTCTTCCAGCCTGTGACCACACCAGCTGCTTCCACTACCTTCTCATTTATTTCTCAGTTTCCTCCCCATTTTCATCTGTGTCATCTGGTCTGGCACCTTTCTGTCTCTGTTTTTCTGAGATGTCAGCAATTTTTTCCTCCAGCTTATGAACCCCTTCACCATATTTCATCTTCTCAGCCAAATCCAGAAAACCATGCACCAGCTTTAAGATATTCTTCGACTTTATTAATTGCTCTGAAAAGTTTACTCTATTATTTACAAAGATAGGAGGTGCCACTGGAAGTTCCTAATTGAGCAGCTACAGTCAAGAGAATCAGCAAGCAGAAAGTCTTCACAGAAGTAGACCCCTAATACTGTACTTAATTTCTTAATCACATTTAACCATAGAACTATAATGCTACAAAACCATTTACAACCTGACGCTTCTTAAAGGCTCCACCCTGCCCCAGTTTGTGGAACTGTGATAAGTGCATAAAAAGAAAATAGCAATATCCTTGGCTAATTTCATGAGCATCTTTGCCTTAATGTTTTATCCTCTGTGCTAAGGTTGATCCAATCCATTTCCCCATGTCAATCAGTTTATTTTTAGAACAAAAGCTGTTGAAATCATGTCTGTCTCTTTGGTAGTAATTGGTTCAATTCCCAGATTAGGGACATGTTTGTGTACCAACTATTTCTTATTTACTCAGGTTGATATTTGCATTAGCTTGCTACAGCCAAATTTGTGCTTAAGCTGATCCTGATATGATTCAGGAAGCAGTAATTTGCAACAGCTATTATTTCCATAGCATCTCAAAGGTTTTCAAATTAATATTATGGAGGTGTTATCAGCCGTCATCACAGTGTTATTATCCGTACATAGCTTTCTCATCATATAGTACTACTTCTTTCCCCAGCCTTTCCTGTTGTGGTCATCTGTACATGGTCTTATTACAATCCTTTAATCCTTCCATCGACTAACTCCATTTTGATTGACTCATTACATAGACTTCTAGGCCTAAGACCCTTCATTTTCTCTATATGAAATGCCATTATTTCTTTCTCATTTTTAGTGATTAAACTGAATGCATACAGTCTAAAATAATACCTATTTCATGCCCTAACTTTTACGCATACATGTAAAGAACTCCCAGATGGTTTTAGCTTATTGTTTCCCATATTCATGGTTTAAAAAAGAACCAGGAAAGAAAAGATTGGGAAAAAAACCACAAAAACACATGATAACTGAAACAGGGTTCTTTTGCAATACAATTTTAGGATAATGCAAAAATAAAAGTATATTGCAGAGTATGTCAATGATTTTGGCTGTTTACAAGAGGACATTATTTCACTGTTTTGTGCAGGGTTTAAATTAATGCATCTGACATGGAACATTTCTTGGGCAGCACACACAATTGAAATAAGTGAGAATTAATGAAAGATTAAGCACAAATTGACTTATGAAATCCCCGTTATTTTTAAGATATTACTCCAGTAATTAAATCTATAATTACTTGATAGCAACACTACACATGACTAGCGAGTTGTTATATTAATGATGAAGAATAAGCATTGTTTATTTTGTGCTGTTAATATTACATCATACATTGCAGCATATCAATGTCTTTTTTCAGTAAATGTTTATTTCCATATACAACACAGAAATCCCCTTTTGGGAAGATGCAAAAACAGTACGACAAGCTTGGCTCTTTCTTAGACTTTAAAGAACTTAGAGCGATTTCTCTAAGACTGTCTTGTCAGGGATGCATTATACTGTCTGCACTGAAGGTACTTGAAAACTAAGAAGTACTCCAGAGATTTATGAAAGAGTTGGGAGAAAAAAGCCCTCTGCACCATGAATATTGATTTTCATTTTAAACAAGGCACTGAGATGATGCAAGATTAGAAAAACGCACATTTAATAATAAGGAAGTGACTGTCAGTCCACTGGCTGTGCAAACTTAATAAATGTCATTTAGGGTTAAACAGTAGGTGCTCAGCAATGCTGTGAAGTTATTGAGAATCCTAATTTTGAGTTGGCAATAATCAGCTTTGTTCAACCCCCAATTCCAGAGGGCTGTAACTGATATCCTCAGTAAATAGCTGCTTTCAGTAAATTTCTGAAAACAAGATCATTATAGTGCAGTAGCCCCCAAACCTCTTCCATATTCTGTATGACAACTTAGCAGAGAGGCCTATGTCTACCCTGATCTATATCAGAGACATGATCATTTTTTTCATTCAGTCCAGTCTTCCTGGGGCAAACACAGTAATCTCTTACATGGAACATCTATTTTACTTAATACAGCTTTTTGGCTTCTTCCCATGCAACTGAAGAGGTATAGACAAGGAGACGAGGTTGCATCACACAAACTGACTCATCATCCATGGACCTCTATTAAGTGTGCACCAGCAGAAAGCTTCTTGGGTAGCCATCTGATGCTTCTGCAAGGACAGAAGCTACAAATCTGTACTAAGTGGACAGTATTCCCCTCTCACTCCTTTCAGGAACAAGGAGAAAAGAGGACAAACATGCCTCATTGAATAACAGCTCATTATAACATAATCAGAATGATGCAGAGACAGCAATGGCGAGGAGGACTTCCAGACACAGATTCAGAAGACTGCGGACTGCGTAAGCACTCCAGAAGGGTCCTCTCCCCCATCCAGCACACCTCTGCCATTCAAGCCTAATTGACTGCATATTCCAGCACTTACTAGGTCTTCTACATCAAACATGCACTTACTAGCTCTGTCTCCACTGAGAGGCCCATTTTCCTGTCCAGCTTTTGTATAGATAGCTGCTTAGGTTCTTACAGTTCCATACATCAATGCCCCACATATCTGCTGAAGTTAAGACACTAACATTATTCTAAAGGGCCACGACTCCTGCATGATGTGATTATTTTGCATTACCATAAAGCAACATATCAGGCAATGAAATTATTTATTAAGCTGATGATATGCTTATCTTGCCTTTAGGTTTAGTTGCCTACACCCTCTTCATTCAGAATGTGCTTTTTACACTGCTTTTACAATGCTGTAATTATAGCGACACCATTACTTTCTCATCCCCCAGAGAAGCAGGCAGTACACCCATGTTTCAGTGTTTTACAACCCATCCTTGAAAGTTGTAAAGTACTTGGAGAGGAATATGACAATGTATCAGAATTTGAACACTTAAAAGGAAGAGGGAACACATGGGTATAATGTTTTAGTACAAAAACCAAAGGATTTGGTTATGTCTCACTTACATGTCAGTGGTCTAATCTCCAACACCAACATATGGCACTTCTCAGTGTAAAATAGTCTGTTACATCTCACTTCAGTACCAGTACTTGAAACATAGAAACGAGGGTTCATCTCAATATGTGGCATGAGTGCTTGAAAACTGTGCATCCTCTGTGCAAAATACATGGGGGAATAATCCAGGGAATGATGTAATATTGTACCTCACCATATGAAAATACTTACATTCTTGGCAAACTACAGCAGAATTGAACATTCACGTATCACTGTGTCTCCCTGTAAAGCAGATTTGCTTCCCTGCTAACTGATATATCACTGGAATTCAAACACAGTTGTATCTATTTATATGGTCTATGTATGACAGTAGTAGATGAGGTCCTCATCCTTGTTCTTGAAGTGCGGGCATAGGAAGCCTCTCCAGCACACAATATAAAGACCTCCTATAGACCCCCTGCAGAAGCTACACAATTTCAACATTTTAAAAGAAATCAGAATTAGATACTTCCATTAAAGATGCAATTAACTTGGTGTATGTAAGCCTACAGAAACTTACAGGCATTTCTTCATAAACAGAGAACATGGTTTCTCAAAATAAAACTTACAAACCTGATTCAGCAGTCCATTACATTCCTTCACTCTTCCCCCGCTCCCGTCCTTGATAATCCACATTTTCCACTATGGCACAGAATTATGCACACTGTTACATAGCACTAATAATTGGAAACTCATCAATTAGATCTAAACCCTACAGAATCAGCCTTTGTAACCTTTCATTAGGCATTATTTTAGGCCTTTAAATAATCTGCATTATACAACAATTACCAAACCACTAAAACTAACAGATATGTAGACAGATGATAAGAGATCACCACCTCAAATACCCCAGCGTAATTGTTCGCAAACACCAGTTTATAAAATGACTGGCAAGTACTGTCAATATCTTCAAACTTGAACAGTTAAATAGAATAATGTTATCCAAACTTTAACAATGGATATTACTTATTGTTTGCTACAAGCAAGTTACTGACCACAGTGCAGAATTCGCAGTTCACAAAAGTCACATCACAGAATGGTAGGGGTTGGAAGGGATCTCTGTGGATCATCTGGTCCAACGCCCCTGCACAGGACCTCGTCCAGGCAGGTCTTGAATATCTCCAGAGAAGGTGACTCCACAAAGTCTCTGGGCAGTCTGTTCCAATCCTCTGTCACCCTCAGAGTAAAGAAGTTCTTTCTTGTGTGCAGACAGAACTTCCTGTGCTTTAGTTTGTGCCCTCTGCACCTTGTCCTGTTGCTGGGGACCACTGAAAAGAGTCTGGTCCCATCCTCTTGGCACCCACTCTTATATTTATAATCATTTATAAGATCCCTTCTCAGTCTTTCCTTCTTCAGGCTAAACAGAAAAAAAAAAGCTCCCTCAGCCTTTCAACATATACAGTTGATAAGCCGATTTCATTGGTTTCCAAAGCAATAGTAATGTTTCTCTTCAGCAGCCAAATTTCTCCAGACATCTTTTGTTTACAGATCTCTCAGTATATTATTTGAAATTGCAATTCTTAGCAAAGCAAACCAAATGTTATCAGGACTTCCCACTCTCCAACAATAATCAGACTAGTCTAAGATGGCACTCTGAAATGCAGTGAGTACTAAAAAGGGTACTCTTCCCTTTCTGGATGGGTCTATACTTCGTCAGATGAAGAACTGGCTGGATGGCTGAGCACAGAGAGTTGCCGTGAATGCAGTTAAGTCCAGCTCACGAGTGTGCTCCCCATGGCTCTGTTTTGGGGCCCATCTTGTATAATATCTTTATCAAGGATCTGGATGAGGGGACTGTGTGCTCCCTCAGTAAGTTTGCAGATGACACCAAGGTGGGTGGGAGTGTTGACCTCCTCAAGGGTAGGAAGGCTCTGCAGAGGGATCTGGACAGACTGGATCACCCTCAGCAAGTTTGCTGACAACACCAAGTTGTATGGTGTGGTTGACATGCTGGAGGGAAGGGATACCATTCAGAAGGACCTTGACAGGCTGGAGAGGTGGGCCTGTGTCAACCACATGAAGTTCAACAAGCCCAAGTGCTAGGTCCTGCACATGGGTAGGGGTAATCTCAAACACAAGTACAGGCTGAGCCGAAACTGGCTCGACAGCAGCCCTGAGGAGAAGGACTTGGGGGTACTGGTGGATGAGAAGCTCAACATGAGCCAGCAGTGTGCGCTTGCAGCCCAGAAAGCCAACCATATCCTGGGCTGCATCAAGAGAAGCGTGGCCAGCAGGTCAAGGGAGGTGATTCTGCCTCTTTACTCCGCTCTTATGAGACCCCACCTGCAGTACTGCGTCCAGCTCTGGAGCCCCCAACATAAGGAAGACATGGATGTGTTGGAGTGGTTCCAGAGGAGGGCCACAAAGATGATCAGAGGGCTGGAGTATCTCTCCTGTGAGGACAGGCTGAGGAAGATGGGACTGCTCTGGAGAAGAGAAGGCTCCAGGGTGACCTTACAGCAGCCTTCCAGTACCTGAAAGGGGCCTACAGGAAGGATGGAGAGGGACTTTTCACAAGGCTGTGTAGTGATAGGACAAGGGGGAGTGGCTGTAAACTAAAAGAGGGCAGATTTAGATTAGATGTTAGGAAGAAATTCTTCAACATGAGGGTGGTGAGGAACTGGCATGGATTGCCCAGAGAAGCTGTGGATGCCCCCTCCCTGAAAGTGTTCAAGGCCAGGTAGGATGGAGCTCTGAGCAACTTGGTCTAGTGGAAGATGTCCCTGCTCATGGCAGGGGGGTTTGAACTAGATGATCTTTAAGGTCCCTTCCAACCCAAACTGTTCTATGATTCTATGGATCGATGAGCTGAGGTCAGTTGTATGAGGTTCAACAAAGCCAAGTGCCAGGTACTGCACTTCGGTCACAACAACCCTGTGTAATGCTACAGGCTTGGGGAAGAGTGGCTAGAGCACTGCCCAGCAGAAAAGGACCTGGGGGTGTTGGTTGGCAGCCAGCTGAACAAGAGCCAGCAGGGTGCCTAGGTGGTCAAGAGGGCCAACGGCACCCTGGCTTGTATCAGGAATAGTGTGGCCAGCAGGAGTAGGGAAGTGATCTTGCCCCTGTACTCAGTACTTGTGAGGCCGCACCTTGAGTACTGTGTTCAGTTTTGGGTCCCTCAGTACAAGAAGGACATTGAAGTGCTGGACCACGTCCAGAGAAGGGCAATGAGGCTGGTGAGGGGTCTAAAGAATGGTTCTTATGAGGAGCAGCTGAGGGAACTGGGATTGTTTAGCCTGCAGAAAAGGAGGCTGAGGGGAGACCTTATCGCTCTCTACCTGAAAGGCCGTTGTAGTGAGGTGTGTGTTGGTCTCTTCTCCCAAGTAACTAGCAATAGGACAAGAGGAAATGGCCTCAAGTTCCATCAGGGGACGTTTAGACTGGATATTAGGAAAAATTACTTTAGTGAAGGAATGGTCAAGAATTGGAACAGGCTGCCCAGTCACCATCCCTGGAGGTGTTCAAATGATGTGTAGATATGGACATGGTTCAATAGGCATGGTGGTGATGGGTTGACATTTGGACTCGATGATCTTGGAGGTCTTTTCCAACCTTAATAATTCTATTCTACAGGATAGAATGACCATCAAAACTTCAGTCTTCTGTTGAGAAGAAATGGCACCAGGCTTATTGATCTGGCATCAAACAATTTTGCTCTATAATAGTGATTAAATGCATAAGAACAATGACTTCTTCAGCTGAGTGACCAAAATGTGAGTTTGGAACAACAACCAAAAACCCAAGATGAAATAGGGTCTTGATTTTAAGTGAACTGAAATGCTTGACTCAAACACTTTCATGCTGGATTAGTTAGCTCTTGCTCTCTTTCCCTTGCCACCTCATTCAAGAAAAAAAACTTACAAACAAAAACATACAAACAAACCAACCCCTCAAATCTCACAAAACAAAGATGCAGGATAGTTTAGAAGTAAATTCTTGCCACGTAAGCAGACTTATACACACTTAAAATAGTATCTTATAATCACGATGCCCTGTCCTCTAGCATATTAATCTGTGTTATCCCCAGATTTCCAGTTTTTGTCCCATCACCTGGGATGGCAACGAAAGCATCCTAGAATATTGGCCCAGTATCAGCCTTGGAAGAATACCACTCTGCCCAGCTGTCAAGTAAGACTGCCAGTTACCAGTACTGTTTGAGCCCCAGGGTTGTCAGATTTTTCCCTTGCACATCCAGTCCATTTATCCCCAATTCGGATGTCACGATACTACATGAGACCGTATTAAAAGCCTTCCTAAAGTTAAGGTAAATGAAGTATACTGTTATCCTACAGCAACAATCATTTCATCATCAAAACCAATCAAGCTGTTTAAGGTACAATTCACCCTTAATAGCTCGATGTAAATAAATCACAGAATAGAAGAAATAACTTTTTAGGCATTTGGCTATATAATTCAAGCAGAAATCATCCATTTCCCAACCAGCAATGTCGTTGCATACTATTTAAAGTCAATCACCAAACCAATAGAAAATGGCAGAATTAGAGACCCTGAGGCAAGTTGCACGCAGGCGAAGTAATGTTGTAGCTTGCCCAAAGCTGGTATCAGTACAGAGGAAAACAATGTATAGACAACAGGTACTTGGTTGTAACACTGTGCAGAAAAAAGTCTCAGTAAAATATCCTGCCTGAATTAAAGTGGGGGTGTGGGGTGCCAATATAAAAATTATGCATGCTTTAACAACATGAGCTTGAAAAGCCTTCAAAACCTAGAGCTTTACAGAAGTCTGAGGAAATAACCAATAATTTTGCCATTCCATATCTGCCAATTATTTTTTGTTGCCAGGTTTTATACATTTACAAAACTCACTAACATTTACAAACTTCCACCTTATTGGACCTTGAGTTGCAGGAAGCAGAGAACTCTACTGACCAGTGTTTTTTTCGCAACATAAATCTCCACTTTTTTCTATAGAGCTCAATAATAATTTTATAGAAGGTCTGTATACAAACAGAAAATTTCAACAACTTTAAAAGGGCTATGTACAGCATTCATATATTGTATTTCTTTTTATAACTTGTGTACTTGTATATAACTTGTCATATATATGTTTAATAAAGATAGCTGGAGCAAGTTCAGAAAGAAAAAATACACAATCCACAAGGACTTGTGCACATAGAGTAGAAGTGATACCTCCTCATTGAGCTGATGAAGATCTACGCTCTGTTTCCCAAGAACAACATCTGCAAATTTATCCAGCACTCACACAAACTGGAGCAAGAAGGAAGTGAAGGGAATTCTGTGGGCACTGTATCATTCACGTACTCACAGAACCAATATGTTCTTGTTCCTAAGAAAGTTAAGCCTATAAATAAATATTTAATATTTTACAGACTTTTTTTCCTTTGGTTTTGAAGGCACTCTGCCCCCCCAACCTCCTAACAATATTTCTACAGAGATATCTATGTATTTGTTGGAAAATGCATGATAGAGAAAGCCCAGAGCTTTGTATAGGTATCACCAGAAGGGCAATGGTTAAGCCTAGTAGTTTCAGTGAGTTATCAAAAATATATTTTTCCTATGAATCAAGAATTGAGAGGTCAAGCATAAAAGTGAAATTACACGAGAGAAGTGTTGTACAGCTGAACTGAAATAAAAGATGAAAGGCTTTATGCTGGTCACTGATACCAGTTTCTTTATAGACATATTTGTCAACATTATTCTACAAAATATAAAACTGTTTCCAAATTTTTGCAAAGAACGTGGCATGTTAAATTTACCCAGAACTTATTTTTATGTTTATCATGAATAACCATGAGACTTTCCAGATGAGGAAATATTTGTGGTAGGAGAATCCACATCTCATTGAAGGAGTTTTAGTATTTATAGTTATGCTTTAGGAACTTTGGATGACATCTCTAATGAACAACTTCTATTCCATGTCACTAGCACAAAGGACTGAAGTCCTCAAAGCACTTTTGAGCCACAAATAGGAAACTCCTGTGGAAAAAAAATCACACAGTCCACTCCCAAAAGCATATTCTCCTTAGATACACCATTGCGAAGCAACTGAACATGCCGCATTTTGTAGTATTGGGTACTATGCTTAATTATCCAAATGTAGACATTCTAGATATCTATCTAAATAAAGATATAAATAGATAGTATTTGCATTAGACTTTAGAAAAGAGTTTTGAATAACACACTCCCGTGTAAAATTCAAACAAGATTAATTAACAACCAGTGTTAACCTTAAAACAAGTATATATATACACACACACACTTCCTCTAAGAGTCACAGGAACATGAAATCATTGCATCATCACAGCTCTTCTGCTGTAGCTGCTTTTCTCCTGACCCAGCTTTGCCTAAATCTTCCCATCCTGGGCACTGTCTTTGTAGAAACATCTGGACAGTGTTCACATTTTTGCTCACATGCCTACGCTTGCACGCTCAAGCGTACTGACTCTTTGCATTTTCTACTCCTGTCCATGTACCGCATACTGCTATGGTAGTAAAGGTAAACAGAAAGTTCAGTTCATATCCCTCAACCTGCACCATCATGCATATGCCTACTGCACAGCAGGATACTACTGCACTGTTCTAACATCATCAGTGAGCACAGCCAAGTGTCTATGACCCCAAATCTGTCTGCTGAACAGGAACACTGCTTTCATTCTTCTTCATTTCCTTTGTATTACTGTTGCTTGTAAATCATAGAATAGTTTGGGTTGGAAGGGACCTTAAATATCATCTGGTTCCAACCACCCTTCCATGGACAGGGACACCTTCCACCAGACCAGGTTGCTCAAAGCTCCCTCCAGCCTGGCCTTGAACACTTCCAGGGATGGGGCAGCCACAACTTCTCTGGGCTACCTCTGCCAGCACCTCACTACCCTCAGAGTGAAGAATTTCTTCTTTTTATCTAAACTAAATCTACTTTCCCTCAGTTTAAACCCATTACCCCTTGTCCTGTCCCTACAGGCCCTTATAAAAGGTCCCTCTTCTGCTTTCTTGAAGACCCTGTTCAGGTACTGGAAAGGCTGCTACAAGGTCTCCCCAGAGTCTTCTCTTGTGCAGGCTGAACAGACCCAAGTCTCTCAGCCCCTCCTCATAGGAGAGGTGTTCCATCCCTCTGTTCATTTTTGTGGCCTCCTCTGGACCTGCTCCAACAGGTCCATGTCTTTCCTGTGCTGAGGGCTCCAGAGCTGGACGCAGTACTCCAGGTGGGGTCTCCCCAGAGTAGAGGAGCAGAATCACCTCCCTCAACCTGCTGGCCACGCTTCTTTGATGCTGCCCAGAACATAGTTTGCTTTCTGGGCTGCAAGTGCTGGGCCATGTGGAGCTTCTTGTCAACCCACACCCCCAAGTCTTTTTTGGCAGAGCTGCTCTCAATCTATTCTCTGCCCAGCCTGCGTTTGTGCTTAGGATTATCCTGACTTGTGTGCAGGGCCTTGCACTTGGCCTTGTTGCACTTCATGAGGTTTGCACAGGCCCACCTCTCAAGCCTGTCAGGGTCCCTGTAGACGACATTCCTTCCCTCCAGTGTGTTAACTGCACCACAGAGCTTGGTGTTGTCTGTAAATTTGCTAGGGGTGCTCTCGATCGCACTGCCCATGTCACCGACAAGGATGTTAAACAGTGCTGATCAAAATACCAATCCTTGAGTAACAGCACTTGTCACTGGTCTCCACCTGGACATCGAGCTGTTGACCACAACTCTGAGTGTGACCATCCAGTCAGTTCCTTATCCACCCTGTGGTCCATCTGCCAAATTGACGTCTCTGCAGTTTAGAAACAAGGATGTTGTGCAGGACAGTGTCAAATGCTTTGCACAAGTCCAGGCAGGTGGACTATGAGTAGAAGCTGTTTTGCCAAGTTTGCCAAGCATATGAAAAGGCTAAATGGCCAGAAGACCAATTGTAGCTGATATTGTCTTTGGTAAAGAAAGATAGACAAGCCATGACTAAAATGCCATTATGTCATGGCTCTTTCTAGATGCCAGAATGGCAATCCAGACACTAGGGTAAAGCTCAGAGATGCAACTGAACCAACAAGAGCAGTCAACACATATAAGGGAAAAAGGATGTCAAACAACTTTGTTCTTTCAGGGCTTTCGTTTAAGATGATTTGTGTTTGTTTTTATAAAATGAAATCAGAATCTGCAAGACCTGGCATACCTGTGGATAGAGACCAAGACGTTTGGGGACACTGAGTGCCATGGAAAGGGACAGAGGAAAGTAATGCTGTTAGGAGCATTTAAGAGAATCAAACTGATAAAACAGGCTTCCACTAGTATGGTTTCTGCATGTACCCGGAGACTTTTGTCAGATAACAGAAGAAATCACATTTGAAACAAAATTTAAAAACCAAAACCTTTCTTCTTGGTCTGCTGCCAAGTATGGCTATTTGCTCTTTTGAACAGAGGGCACAGCCACCAGCATCTCAGATATGACTGTACCGCGAAAACAGATAAAAGAGCGCCTATGGAAAGTGGGCAACTTTGACGTGTATTTGCCATAGCTTTTGAAGCAAATGTTTCTAAGTAACTAGGTTTCAACGAATGCAGTACCAGTCTTTAATTCAAGATTAAATCAGACAAATTTATGCACAAATACAGATAGTGGATTATAAAGTGCCTTTTGTCCTTGCAGATAGTCCCATGTTGATGAAAGAAATCCCCTCAGTTTAAAAGATAACTATAAGACAAATTCTAATGTTTACATTTCATAATTAAGTACCTACAATTAGTTATCTGCATGCTTATCAGGTCACTAATAAGTTTAGCTACAGTAAGCTGTTTAGGCAGTTAAAACATTGCTGTAGGATTATTACTTCTTGATCCTTTGATTACTACTGTATCCTTTCTAAGACATCATTTAGGCATAATTCATTGAAATGTGCATCCTGAATTATATAGGGTAACAATTCAGTTTCTGGCAATCTGCTTTATAGAGAACCAGTCTTTCAATACATTTTACTATTTTTCATACTCAGGAATATCCTGCAAATTACACGTTTGACTCCTTCAACTTGTAGGGCTTCCACCAGCCAAGCAACCTGAAGCTTTCTCTGCTTATACCTGTTGTACACACACAAGTTGTTCCCTGGTCTCATCCAGGCCTGCTTCCATTATACCAGATACATAAACATACAACCAAATTTTTGAAAGCCTTGCCTTGAAAGCACAACACATCATGGCTTATCACCCTTGGAGTATAATCTAATACAAACAGCATTCAAGTCTTAAGGATGTACAAGACAGACAATTTACTGAACACAACCACAAAGCCTAGGTCCAGTCTCTCTGGTTGTACGTCTCCACAGTCTGCCCTGGTGTATGCGAGCTCAAATGAGGCAGTACACTTTTCTTCTTTGCATATTTCACCAATTGATTCGCCCTGGCTGAATTCCTGGAGTCTGAGTATCACAGTCCCCTAATGAAGACTTCATAGCATTCTTTTGAACCGATTCCTGTCAATATCAAAGTAGCACAGCAGAAAAAAGAATACTAATGTGATGTTAGAAGTCACAGTTGTTAAGTTAAAAAGGAAGCCTTGGTATCCAGGTTAGAAAACCCTGTAGTTCAAGAAAGAGATTGATAAATTCATGGAAAACCTGGAAACAAATAAAATGGCCATTAGACAACATAACAGTTTAGCCCTACTGAAATAGCAAAATGTGATTTTAAATAATGAGTGCAATATTGGATTTAAAACTATTTGTTCCCCATAAAGAGCAGGACTGAGAAACGGCGACATGAGGAGAAGTGCTTTAAAACAGGTGACTATGAGTCAGGCTGTTATTTCACAAAATGAAGTTAGGAAGTTTGAGTAATTGCTCTATCTTTGATCAATTGTACTAAATATAAAAAGATTGTCCAGAAGAAAAAAAGATTTTCTAATTATCTGAGCCATCTGATGAAGGTTGTCGGACGTACAATAACACACAAAGGCTGCCCATGGTTTTTCAATGCTTTCATGCATTGTTTACATTTATAATATTTGACTACATTAAAAATAAGGTTTGTTATTAAAAGGCTTCTTGTGGGGGCCTAAAATAAGAACTACAGTTTGACATGAAAAGTAATTCAAAATTTTATTTCCCATTTAAATTACCAACTTCAATTTCCAACCCAGTTTATATTTTAGGAGGGCTGAAAAATGTAGGATGTTTGGATATGATTATGTGTTTATAATGCCACTACCTCCATTCCCTGTGCCTTGAGACTTTGCAGTTGTTTTTGGATTTTTTTAAACTCGTGTCAGTAGTTTTCATCTAAAATAACCTTGCTTATTAAAATCTGAAGTTGTCCTGATTATTCTAATACAGCCAAATGACATTTAATTTAGGAGAAATTACTTACAACGTGCATTCTAGCAAAGGAAGAAATTGAACAGACTTTCTCTATGAAGCATTTGGGATGTAGTTAAATTGGTTTTGGTTGTTCAGAAGGGTAGTTCAAATTTAAATCCTACAGGCAGAGCCAAACCAGCAATGCAAGGTAGTATAGTCAGTTAATCTTGTGGTGTTCAGTTTGTTGGGTCTGCACTGTGAAATTGCTCCTGAGGCTTTCATGTGGAAAATGAGAATGTTCTTTAATGGCTGATGGGGGAATAAAGAAGTAAATACAAAGAAACTCCTACAAGCTCTTAGTATTAACTGCACTAAATAAGTGTAACTAACTGCATTGGGTTATTGATTTATCAGGGTTTGACCAGACAGTATTCTCTCTTGTTCTTTTGGGGGAAAAGGATGAAAAAGGAATGTTAGACAAGCCAACGGCTAAGAGGTTACTGAAAAATTATACTGTTTATGCCTCTGTTTCTGTAAACTACCCAAGAAAGAATTAATAATGACTTCAAATGGAAAAAAGCTCATTGGTTTAGCGAACAAAGTTTATCATATCTCAAGTAAGATGTACTTTCCTGAAAGGCTGTACCATTTTCAATTAGGTCCATCCCCTTAAAAATGGTAAGTATAGCAAACAAGCACAGGACAAGACGTTACAGGAAATCTACTTTGTTGCTATTATCAGATCAACACATCTGACAATTTTGTTATTGCCACGTATCATGAAGACTGAGGAAGTAAGCTAACCACATCAGTTTATTTACAATTAAACTGTTTGAATTATGTGCACTTATGGAAAGTCCTTAGGACAGAAACTACTTGGAGACTTTTACCTTGGGCACATTTGGGTATTTTCCTCTCTGAAAACTTACAGCCTTGTTCACAGGGAGATCTGACAAGAAGTTGCAGCTGTGTGTTCGTCCCATTTGAGGTGCAAAAATCAATTCTAGTTGGTGATTAAACTTGCGAACCATTTTAAAGGCAGAACAGTATGTGTGTATTGAAGTTTTAGAGCTTTTAAGTGCAAGTCCCTACAGTGAGTTTCGGCAAATTTGAATTCTGATTACCTTTCCCGTCCCCAATTAACAGAAAAGCAGGTTATGTGCACATACTGTAAAATCACTAAAAGCAGCTTGTTTCCCTAACTCGATAAAAGTGGTTAGTCTACTGAATGTTACCTGCCAGGTACAGTGTAGGAACCATTCACTCCATTAGAAAGAAAAAAAATAAATAAATAGAGGAGATAAGAAAATCTACTGAACATGCTGCTTTCTCTACAGTACCCCACATCTCCAAACCATATATGTGCAATTCTATGCAAGAACTACTAATTACACAAGTTATTGTACCTACACAGAATTTTAACTATTTCACATATGCACTCTGGTTCTTAACGTAAACAAGGTCAGACAAACATTTTTCTGCTGCTTTTACAGCAATTACTGAATGGCAGCTCCTAACATGTCTTCAGTTTAGTGCAATTGCTTTCCCAAAGAGAAAGAAAAAAATACATTATCTGAAGCAGAAACCGTTTTGCACATCAAAACTTAATTTCAATTTTCTGAACACAATTCAAATGTTGTTTGGCAAGCCAATTCAAAAGCTTTACTTTGAAAGGGATAAAGCGCATCTGATCATTCTGTTCAGTTCTTGTCCATCTGTTTTGGTTAATACCATGTATTCTATTTTGTATGTGTTGAATGTAGGGAAAGATTTTATAGTTACAAGAACAAAGTTCAGTAAGCTCAACCATACAACATTTTACAGTCTCTCTCTGCAAATTGATATTATACTCTGTGCTTAATCCAGGCTGAATTTTGAGTCAGGGAAGCATGACGCTGTTGCACTATACACTACTGAGATAATTTAGAACAACTTTTTATAGCCTCACAAATTACAGATAACAAGAACTTGAAAGAAAGCAAAATTTACATTATGTCAACGCCTACACCAATGAAACCATTGTACATCTTCTCTACCTGTTCATATATGCACTCAACACCAGACACAAGTATTGTCTTATTGAGGGAAGACTATTTAATTTAAATGCAGTTCTTAAACATAGATTTGGGGGATTAATGAAGATAACAGAGTAATACTATTTGTCTGCAATTGGACAAAGGAGTAAAGTTAGGCTTCAAAAAGCACCCCCAAACCTGGAAGACCTCATATGTATCCAAAGTGGTTGAAAGTAAAGCATCATGCTTTCTGAAATAAATACAAACTGTCATGTAAATTACTCTGATGAACAGTAAACCATTTGTGCGATATAATTTTCATTTTATAATGCCTGCTTTATGTAGTTTGTGAAAGGTACAAGAATTTTTAAAGCAATATTTGATTAATACTTTTCAGACAGCTGTACTAGTAACAAGGTGAGGAAGTGCTGCATGCTACCTAAACATTTCCACATTTCAATATTTTAATGTGTAAACAACATATTTCCGTAGTGTTAATTTTTACTGAAGTCTCCGGATTGTTACTAATCAAGGCAGATATTATCCTTCCTTCTCCAAACCAACTATCGGTGATTACCTTCCTTCCTGTCTGACCCCAAAATTGTAGTTTCAGCTTGGGTCAGTTGACTGACCAAGTGTCCTCAAGAGATACGAGGCTCAAGTGTCATGTTGTGGCCAAGATTTTTGACCTTGTAACCTGTATTAAGCACACAGTTAGATTATAATTTGTTTTGGCTTTTGTGAGAATCCACCTCTCACAGTTCCTTTTGCAAAAGCAGAGTGGGTTTGTGTCAAAGGCAAACAGGATATGACACAGTATACTATTATGTCAATACAGTCACGGGCACAAGAAAGAACAGCTTCCCCAAGGCTTCCCAGTACTCAAATTGTCTGGCAAACTGCCTTTTCACACACCCACTAGACTCCAGCTGAACCAAGGAATCACAGTTGTTTACCGTAATGCAGACGCTGACTTTGACTACCAGATAATGAAGCCATTTACTGCAAAGTTAAATGAGTTTTTAAACACAATTGTTTGAAGTATTTTCATGTATTACTGCAGGCTTAATTATCAACAAACTCACTACTACTCAAAATACAGATTTGAAAACTTGCTATAGCAACCAATGTGAGATTTACATTCCAGTTTCAATGGCAAAAGTTACTGTTTACTAATCCTTTTGTCTCTGACAAGCAATAAGAGAGGGGAAAAAATAATGTGTATTTTTGAAGCTTTTGAACAACCGAGTGAGAAAGGCTTTGCCAGAAGATGCAGAGACACACAGGTGGTATCCCCTGCTGAAAAATGTTAATAAGTTTTAGTCTAGGTCCTCTAACATTTTAGACTGTTAAGGAAGAAGGAAGGAAAAGCATTCCAGCAGAGTTCCAGTAATAAAAAAAAAGTTATCTTAGGCTGGCAAAAAGAACTAACATTATGCTGTTTATCTGGGGGTTTATGACTGACGAATGACAGCTAAGTGACACGGAAAAGACTCACGAGAGCAGCGTGATGCTCCTGCCTCAGGTCTGGCTGCTGTAGAAGAACCTGGAGAGCATCAGACCCCTCATAGCACCTCTGGTCAACTTTATCTTATTAGAGTTTCCTTTTTTCCATTATAGTTGACATTTTTGATTATGTGATCTGTTCCGTAGTATTAGCCTATCACCATGAGCTGCTGAAGTAAGACTCACTCAGAGACAGAATGCATATATTTAATTCTAAATGAAAATAAAAAGGATAGGTTCATTTTCAACTGTCTGCTTTAAAGACATTTTTAAGCAATAAAGCCAGGAGACAAGTTTAATAGAATATTCAAAGCAAAAACATCTTTCTAAATTTGTTTTATTTTAACAACTCTGGAGGTAAATTAATTTATTATGTGATTAAATTAGAACCTGACAGTGACAATAAACCCAGTCCTGCAGAGTATTATACTCACTTGGGAAGAACAGAACTGTAAGTAAATAAAAATCCCGTAATTTGTATCTAACATATCTTAAAAAAAAAAATAAAAATGCAATGCTGCAGGTAGCAAGGGACAGAATACCAGCTGAAAAAAAAACTTCTGTTCTTTGCCATTCTTCTCTAATCGTATGAAATGTGTTCTACTTTAGAATCGTGACAAGGCTTAAACAGCATAAGACTTCAACAAACTTCAAAGCACATGCTTAATTTACCATCCTTGTAAGAAGTTTAAACTTCACCTTCAAATATTTACCAAGGATGGTATTACTTGCTTGATAGTAGAATAAGAATAAAGTGTCTGAACAGTGCCTTATTTCAGGTGTCTTCATTTCATAACTCTGCTTGCTTATCAGATTTTGAGGTGCCAAAAGCTTTAACAGCAATCCAAACATTTCTATATAGATTACTAACAACTACACTAGCTAATGTAAAAACCTTATGATGCAAGTTACCAAAACAACATGACTAACTCACAAGAAGATAGAAAACATAAGATAATTGTAATAGATTCTAAACAACAAAAAAATTTCCCCAATCTAACAAGTAGATTTTTGTTCCATTTGCTGAGCTAAACTATAACTCACAATCATCTTATTTGCTGTAGGGCATTTTTACATGTGTAGTAGTCAAAGTAGCACCAAAAGAGAAGGAGTTTTCTCAGTAAAACACATGCATGAAAAAGAAAAATAGTTCTGTGTTCACATTTAGCGTCTCACCTTCTGCAGAAATATGAAGGCCATTTTGTTAGCAATAAAATGATGGCATAGCTCCTAAACCAGTAAAGTATTACGCTTGCCCTTCACAAAGAAAACCACCTATTTTCAATTTTCCATATTTAAGACTCAGGGGACAAAGCAAGACCAAACAGGAAAAGGAATAAGAGCCTGTCCTCAGGCTACACTTGAATTGAACACAAAATGGCTGTACCTTCCTAAAGAAAGCTAACTCAGAGCAGGTTAAAAAAAGCAGCCTTGAAAAACAGTCACTCTACAAGCACATAGATAGGCACCAGGAAAGTAAACAGTACTGGAAGTATTGACCGATTTGCTGACTTGTATCCAAATCACAGAATGAGCAATTAATTTCTTACATACTGTTGAATTCTTTTGTCAGTATTTATCCCTTTCCTATTAAGGAAAGATTAAGGGAGATACTTACTGAAACTCACTCTAGGTAGATATCCTCCTGCTAGACTCAAAAAGATGTCAAGGACAAAACAAAAAATATTAACATCTTTGCCTGAGCCCTGGCAATTAAGCCATTCAGGAATATATATATATATGTCTACATATACAAATATATTGCTGCTATATTAGCTGTACCTGCTTATGCATACAGCAGGAGAGCCTGATAGTACGTTTAGCTGAGAAAGCGACATATCTAGGTTCCTTTCAAATAGGAACTGCATTTAAAATCTAATTATATAATTTCTATCCTTGTTTGTCGCTATGAAGACAGGATAAGACCCCTACTTACAGGAAAATCATAACAAATGCCAAACATAGTGTAAAAGCTAACAGTAAAGAGCTGTACCAACTAAGAAACAAGACTTACTGGCCACAGCAGTCCCCCAACCCATACCAATTCCTTGATCTCTGTTACAGCTATTGGTCTCCCTTATCAGCTCAGATCTATTATCACATGTGCCTGTTAATTTCAAGTGATGCTATTAGGGGTGCTGCTTGCAAGGTTGGGTAGCTCTTGCCTCCCTACATCCCCTGCCTCACATCAGCTCCAATGCTACTTGCAGCTATTCCTTTGCCTTTCCAGTGCCAATGTGGAGTGAAAAAACAGCAATCCTGTGTTCACCTGGTTTTCAAACCTCTTAGTTTTAGTGTCCCTTTAATATTGTTTTCAGCTTAGATCAGCAGCTACCCTTTCTATGTGAAACAGGGGACTGTCTGCAAAAACAGGAAGGGGTTGTAAGGCTGTACTTTACAGCATATATTGACCAGAAATATAATTTGCTCTGAGGATAACATGATTGTTACCAGCAGAATTGCTTACTACCACTGTGCTTCTTTTTTAAATCTTAAATTCAGAAATGCCTGATAGCAGCAAGGGCCAATGATCGGAGCTGATGCTAGAATAGCTGGTATTAAAGCATGAAAATCTAATTAAAAAAAAATTATTTATCACAAAGCTCTCTAAGTAGATTGACAGCAATTAAAGTGCATTTGTCACAATTAGCCAGTTGTACTTGACCTATACTGAGAGACTAATAGAGCACACCTGACCTAAGTAATTTGTTAATTTTATTTTTTGCTTCAAACCTGGATGGTGAAGGCAGGTTAATTAGGTAGCCAGACATTACTTTGAGTCTTACTGTATTTATGCTACAGCTGGCCTATTAGCAAGACCTACCATTGCTTCACATGTCTGCTCCAATTTCTGAGCAGATGCACAAGAAAACAATATTTCGAATTTTCCTGTTGTCATATGCAACACTGAGATGTGACTATAAAATGTACATAGTGTAAAGAGTGACTGGGGATTGAGAAGTACCATGTATTCAACACCATGCAAAGCCAACACAAATACAGGGTAATCAATGTCAATCAAAAAAAGTCATGAGAAGAAAACGGAGTACTGTAGATAAAATACATTTCTTATAAGACAGAATATTCATTCCAGAATAAAAGGCAGGTGAGAGGATCTGTTGTTTTTTTCAGAAACTAATTACCAATTCTGCTTTTCATATAGGAAATCAAAGAAATGGTTACCTCAATTCCACAGCTTTTTTCTCAGTATCTCCTGGATTCAGAGGTTTTTATTAAAATACTAATCATCTAGTCATTGTTTACATCTGTCATATATAGACTGAGTGTATCATTAAGATAATTTAGGAAGATGTACATATCTGGCACATGACATGGTCTATGACAGCAAAAGTAACAGACTCCATCCTGCATTCTTTTAGAATTTCATTCATTTCTTAATAACTTGTAGTTTCAACATGAAGATTCCTACATTCAATTGCCATAAGTATAAGCTTTGAACCTCAGAAATAGTTTGTGTATCATGTGAAGATTAAAAATAAAAGTAAATATTTCACTTAATTCTGCAGTTCTCACAGCCCTTATGTTTTGGAAAGAGACTTTAGATTGTTTCCTACTTCTTGCTGTTATGGCATCCTAATCCCTAATTAAATATTTATCAATGACATAAAAGTTTCTAAGCTGAAAGTTGGAGTCTTCCACTATGAAAAACCTGTTTTAAGAAGTTTGAAATGTAGGCCCTTCACAGTGATGGAATTCTGCATGTCACTGGGAGGCATTACTGATTTTTTGAATTTCACTCTAAAAAATATTGCTTCTTCATCATCCCCTTGCCTCACCACTGAATGGCAACATTCAACTTTAAAAGCTGATTATTTCTGTCAATAAGGCAATTCGAAACTTGAGTTGGTCTGAACAGCTTACAATGAAGCAGCTGCAGACTGGGGCTCAGTTGTCTTTCGGTAACTTTATCTTACTCGAGATCTTCACTTCTCACACTGGGAATGTTTATCTGTGGCGCTCTGCCTCCCAGAAATCTGAAACATACTAAAAAGTAATACATTTTTTTAAACTATTTTGTAATATCTATGCATTCCACTTTCTCCATATGTAAGCTCTCAAAAACAACGTTTCATACCCGTAAGTTGCATACAAAGTCAGCCTGTTTATAAAAGCAGTAGAAACTATTTCTGAGGCTGAAGTGAGGCCTATTTGAAAGCCTGACTCAGTTATAAAGAATAAACTGTTACCGTTACAAATTGATATTTCATTTATTTTGATTGTATCATACAGTATAAATTCCTGTTAGGTGTGCCTAGGTCAGTTTTCAAGTCATTTCAACTAAAATTTTATGTGCATTACACAATTACACAATTTTTACATTTACACATCTTTTACACATTTTTTTTCCCTTTAGAGAGATGAATCTAAGAAGAAAGGCAAAAAAACCCAATGAATTTTGTTTTCAATAGTAAAACCTGTGCTTTTTTCGCAGATGTTTCTTCATTTTAAGTAGAGCTTAACCTGTCCTTCGTGCCTATAAGCATGTATGGGATTGACAAGGATTTTGTGGTGACAGTTCTAACTGTCAGTCATTTCTTCAGGGCCCATGACTTCATGATTAAATTTGCTTTTGATACATGTGCAATTAAATATTTCACAGTGTTTCAGAACTTTCATCTTACTCCCTTCAAAGTTAATGTACCATCTTTGCTGTTTTATACTGCAAAGTGCATTTGAGACAAGGACTATCATTAACTTAACATTCAATTCAGAGTCCATTCACTAGAAGTTGTGCCCTTCAGTTTTGCTCTATTTAATATTTTAGCACAAGGATACATAACTTTGCATTAATCTTTATTAAACATAACATGCATTCTTACAGCACTCTTTCTGAACTGCTTGGGACAGCAAATGGATCTGCAACTCAACATTGTTAAGAAAGCTTACTGTCTCATCTTGATTTCTTTCTGCTTTCATAAGATTAATAAAGTAAAGACTAAAGAATCAAGAGTATCAGAGTATTTTTCCAGTACTGTGCAGAGTAAATGAGATGAGACTGGATTCAACTTCACAGATCTGCTAATAATAATGGGAGTTTTAAGCCTAACTCTAAGCTTCAGAAATTGAAATTATTACTGACCTTCTTTTGATTTTACAATTCCAACATTCTCCTTTTCCAGCTGTCATAAAATAATCTTCATTATAGTGTTTCATGATACCCCAAATGATATTAAACTCGTTACCAAAGTTTACAGCACTGCAAGTACTTATTCAGAACTCTGTGTACAGATATAATAAATTAATTTGGTATTTTATACTGAATTAAAAGCTTTTCAATAATTATTTAGATTATGGAGCTAGATATCCTTTGGGATACCATATGTTATGCCCTATCTCTCTGTCTTTAATGTAACGTACTAGAGTGGAATAAGTGTGTCTGAAGACTGCAAAATACTGTAGAAATACTTGAAGACACTGCTCTGGATTGTGAATGCTCTTGACTTCAGTGGTGCACAGTTTCTGCTGATAATCAATTCTGCATAATGGCAGGCAGAGAAAGTCCATTTTTTTCAATATATTGTGGATTGTACTTTATCCTCTATTTCTTTTACATTGAACACAAAGAACTGATCCATTTGAAATAACACAAAAACTATGAATTTTAAACTCAGATAATTAAATACTGAGAAATCTTTTTCAAGTTCACTTACAATGTACATACTTCCTGACTGGTGGGCTCAGACATGCAACCTCAGCCTGTGAGTCCTATCCTGCAGCCCATAAGCTTCATCACTCTGTCCTGTTTAAACAAGAGCATAACAGACAGTCATGACTTAAACATTTACTGGTGGCCTCAACTCTGAGCTTCTTGGTCAAAGTCAACTAATTATATTCTTCTCATACTTCTTTATTTAGAAGATATACAAGTGTGTCTACATTATTAGTACAAAAGTCATTTTATGTGGATAAAACAAACCAAGAAGACATTTTGACTTCACTCAGAATCATGAAGGTCACTGTACAGTCAGGTTCATGGAGCTAGACATTATAACTTTCTGATTTTTAACCCTATTGTTACTGTATCTTGTCTTTTTAATTATTACCAGACAAACTTCAGGACATATTAGAATTAATCCACTGCAATCCTGTCGGTGCGTGGAATGCTTAATACTGTTATCCCTCCAAATTCTGTTTACATCAGGTCTGCAAGCATCCTATTCATGTCAAAGGGAATTTTATTTTTATTTAAGACATACTACAAAACAACTACTTTGCATAAAGAACAAGGTTTCCATACAGTGCTGATAAACTGGTGAGTTTTTTTTTTAATGGTTTAAAAGATTTTAAAACATTCTGCAGGCAAGAACCAGTCATACACAAGGCCCTGGAAACCAGATGAAGTCATGAATTTGCAGCTGGCTGAGCTATTCTTCTGGAAGCTCAGTCCAGCTGCAGTTGCTATTTTTTTCTTATTTATGTGGGATTGGCCATGGAGTGCAACAAAGAGTCCTTGATACTGGAAGGAAAGGCACAAAATTTCATTCTTATTTTTTTAAACATATGAAATTTCTATAGAAAGGGTCAGGTCAGAAGTAACTCTTGCTCTGTAGACATCCGCTATAGTGTATGTGTGTGCATGTGTTAAGATAACTCAATATTTAGCAATTAAAATCACAAAAAATTATGCAAAGAAAAAAATAAGTATCTATCAGTATTTTTAACTTTGCCCACTTTTAGACAGTATCTGTTTCTGGGGATACAGCTAAAGGCATGGACATGAGAATGGAAAATACATAGATTTGTTGTTGTTACAAGTCATCACTTTTTCTAGAGAGATTATTGTCCATCCAGTAGCTTAAAATTCAATTTTGGAAGAATGTTCGCAGTTACAGTAAGGAAGAATTACTTTTTGTTAGGCTGGTGCTAAGTACATTGCAAAAAGCTTTTATACAGTTTTATCCATACAAATGCATGTCTTACAAGTAAAGTGTATGATCCTCACAATATATTAAAAACTTCTGCTTTTTTTCTCTCTCTAGCCATGAAATCTCTTGGAATATAATGATTTAAAATGGAGCAAACTTCAGATGGACAGAATATGCAACGATTTTTAGAGAGTCCTCAAACTAAATTCATATAGTTTTGAAAAACATAATAATGACAGAATATTCTATGTCCACACTAAAACAGGGTTTATTGGTGAAGAAAAGTTTTGAAAATGTCATACACTGCTAATTTGATCTTGTTACCTTTGAAGATGGCAGTCGGAAAGGCAATATGAGAAAGTACAGTGTGTTACATCAAAAAGGTTGCAACTACAGAAAAAGGTTTATTCCCTATCTTAACTGCTCATACATTTTAAACAACATCACTGGCAAATATCTATTTGCTTCTACATAAGCACATGAATTGTTATGAACTCTTTATTACTATAATGTTTATTCTGGTAATTTACACTCATTTATTAACATAAACTACATATTTCCTATGGAGAAACACATATAGATTTCTTTGATACAATGCATATCCGACTTCAATATACTTGCCCCACTACAAAATCAAAAATCCATTACAAAGGTCATTTTTTAATTGCCAATAAAATCTTATACATAAGAGCTATGGAAAGCACAATATTGTGGTGTGTTACAGAAAACCTACAAAACATGAACTGGAAGGATTTTCAAAATATATTGATCAACATTATAGTTTGAATTCTCCTCTCTGTAGAATGCTGACCATTCTAGTAGTCCTTTTAGTTCTTTTTAAGAATGCTTTTTATCCATAAGTACATTACGATTGAAAAGCACATGTCTCAGTAGTGCCATCTGTAAGTAGAATGTTCCTGGATACATTAGGAAGCTGGGAATTGTCCCCTCCTGGTGGTGAAACTCCAGTTTGTAACCTTGTGGACTCTTGTTACCCACATTTAGAGACATAACATTTTTACATCAAAACAAGTTGTCACTGGACTAATTCTTCCCTTCCCTACACTGGGAGGGTGTAACTTGAGATGAAATCCTACCTCCAGTGAAAGAGGAAAAGAGCACTCTAAAAGAAGTTTAATTTTTTTATTGTAATGGCAGCTGTGTGAATCTGCCCCAAAGTTTGAAGTGTTAGAGGAAGCCCTGGGAGAGAAGGACTAATGGGTAGAGCGCAAGTGAAGCAGTCAAAGGTGCGTAACAAATTAGTGTATCACATGGTTGCATAATTTGCCATATAGCTCTATTTCACCACATTTATCACCACCACATATGTGCGTGTATGTATGCAATGCCCACGGTCACACGCACTGTGGCCCAATGCTGTGATCGCCGAAATCAGTGATAAATCGCATAGATAAGACTTCATGTTTCTCATTAAAAATTGTTTAAAAAGGTTTCAAGACATTCAGAATAAAAACCTAAACAACCACTACGGTAGAAGCAGGAATATTATAATAAAATTCACTCATTTATATTATGCTGGAATTAAAGAAAGGCGAGAAACTACAAACGATCTTTTCTGGCCTACTGATCAATTTTCCACTGTTTTCCCCATCTCTGTCCAAACTATTTAAGCAATGTCACAAAGTACTGATTGAAGTTATTGGTCTAACCTGTAGATTTTTTATATCCACTTACTTAACAAAGTTTTCTCTGCATTAATGTGGTGATCTGTTATGCAACTGCTCAGACATCAGTTTGTAGTTTTGAAGATACATTTATTGGTGTTAAAGTAACAAGATTATGTGCAATTAGTTAAAACGTTATACATGGAAGACTATTTCCCTAGAGAAGGAAGATCAAAGGGCTGTAACATAAGCAAGAATTTTGATCAAACCTTAGAAATGTTTCATATTCTAAATAAACAAAATTAGATGCCTTGATTAGGTAATGATATGGTCCTTCGTGATGCAAGCCTGGACAGTTCTTTGCTCATGCTAGCTATGTAAAACCTGCCCCTTCCAGTCCTTGCTTGATATTCTGTATGACCTCCATTACCTTTAAGTGGAATTTTGAGATTGAGATTGATTAAATTCTTGTCCTTTTTATTTCTTCTTTTCCTTTACAGAAGTCCAGAAGCTTACGTAAACTGACTGGAGTGGAACTACAGCCAGATTGGGCCACTAAGAAGAAGAGAAAGGATTTCATCTGGCGGTAGCTGTGATCACTGCAGACTGACAATAGGGGAAGTTGTTGGAGAGAAGATTGTTTTTCACTGCTGTATAAAAACTGAATACAGCTGATATAAGCCTCCCAAAGTGTATCTGAGGTTATTTTATTGCTCTTATTATATTCATTTCCCCAAAGCAAAATGTTGATATAACTCGTTTAGGAGTTCTCATTTATTCAGAAATTCTCTTCCAGTGCATTCAGCAAGTGCCATTGCAAGAATGGTGGAAGTTGTAATGTATTGTAATATTGGTGGAATTTTCCCCTGCAAATATAAGGAGGGAACTAAAATTACAGTAGAAAAGACAAAGTATCATGGCATGATAAATGTCATCCTGTCTAACATCCTCTGCTGTCAGGAATGTATTTATTTTTTCAATAAATACAATTACAGAACAGTTTTCCTTCTATGAAGCTGTCCGTCGACTCTCCCTTATAATGCAGGAGACACTGCGAGATGTCAGAGGGCCAGATTTCTTTAGCGAGCATGATTATAAAGTATTTCTCTATATCCTCATTAGCTTCCTGAGGTTTTTTTTTCTTAACTGTGACTGTCTTGGGTTTTTTCTTACTTTCTGGGCAATTAGTGAGAAAATTCTAACAGTGACATTGTTTCTTTCTTTCCTTCCTTCAGTCTGTATTAGACTAAAAGCAGGTTTCTTTTATTCTCTGACTAGAGTGGCTGAAAGAATATAGTCTTTCACGGAGCACCTTCTTGTCTTTTTCTGTTTCAAAGCTGCAGTAAAGCAGAAGCTTAGCAGGCCTACTGACTCAGAGGCCATTCCTGTTAACTGTCTAGGGGGTTTTGTTTGCTTGTTTTGAGCTCAAAGGGGCACTAGACAAGAAAGTGGAGGGCAGAGGCTTTAAATCCTACTAAGAGAATGTGGTACAGCTAAATTGCTGCTTTACCTGATGTCATCCTGGAATGCCGCAGAGGAAGAGGAAGTTCTTTTCCAAGCACACCTTCCTGCTTGTATTTCATGCAAACCTAAATCATTGATTATGTCTTAACACGAGCATGAGCATCTCTTATCACAATGATCAAAAGCAGAAGATTTATCCCATCCTTGGTTGAAAACAAAGAACTCTATCCAAAACAAACAATACAAAAGGGCAAGATCTTTCCATACAAAGCAGCTTTGGGATCTGCAAGCTGTTCCGTAATATGCTGTTGCTGAATAGTGACTTATGTGTTTGTTAGGTAAATATCATGCTGTCATTCTGATGACATACTGTGAAACCAGAAAACAACAGTTACAACAACCATATGTACATTTATTTTGGGGAAACACTGTTCCCATTCTACGTGGCACTGCAAGACTTGCTTGTTTTGATTTTATCAGAAGATCACTAACAATGGGAAAAATACAGTGATGAAATTTCTGTAATCTAAGTTTGGTCAGTTAATATAAAGCTTTCAAAGCTGAGGCATAACTCAAATTTAGTCTGCTTATCTTAGGCAGAATGTTATTTCCTTGATGTAAAAACAAAATATAAAATATCAACTCACAAGCAGTTTCCTTACTTTCAAGACAAAAACAGGGCTTTTAAAACTCTTGTGAATACACAAAATATTGTCTACTGGCCTGACATATGATGGAAGTTGCCTTTTCTGAGCAGCAGATACAGTGTAGAGGAAGAAATAGTTCTAGGTTCATTTTTTAAGGAAGCCATTTAGGTTTCTTTACATTCTAGCTTTTCTATACTTAGCTGTAATGTCAATGGCATCACTGTATCCTTATAAGAAAACAATTGACATAGTGGCTACAGGTATTGATGCTAGGTTGTGTTGTGTATTGCCATAACTGCTTCATTTTCTTTTGATGCCTTCTTCTCAAACAGGATGCTGCAAAGGCAGTAACTTTGTCTGCAAGAATCTTAAATGCAAGAGGACTACACTTTCCTTACAGAGGTGAAGTGAATTTTGCATGCTTTGTGTTTGAGGACTAACAGATAAACAACCATTTGGGGTACTTCTATACAGTAATTCACCGCAGGATTATAGCTCCTGTTGTTATAGCCCTCACTGGACCATCAGGAGGACGGAAGGTGCAAATCCACAGCCAGCAGGTTTTAAAGCATGTTCTTCTGAGGAAGAGAAACCCAAGTGTGTTGTCTAAGACTGTCCCAGGATCTTTCATTCTTTCAGTGACTGCTAGCATAAACCATTTTGAAGTTTAACACTTAAAACTACAAAGCAAAGACTCTCCAAGTTTTTAGTTCAAACTGGTGAACAGCTTCAAGGCCATTCATCCTTTCAAGCAAACACAGACTATGTGTTTAACATACACATTACATCAAAAATGCTAACTCACGGTCTGCAAGAGAAATGTACATATATATTTTATTACATACTTATTAAAAAGACATAAGGCCAAAAATAACCAAACATCTTCTAAAAGCAATCCAATAAGTGGTGAGGCATGCTAATGTTTAATGCTGAAATGACCCATAATTTTTGTGATGAATATGAAAGTTTGCATTATATTCTCTGCCTTTTTATTTTACTGTTTCATTATGGCCACATTTAGTACATATTCTTACATTTACTGTTGCTATATTGGTCAGAAGATAAACAATTCTTAAAATTTTGTCATTAACATTCATTACCTCGAGCATGTTCAGCAGGTATAGTTAAAGATACAAACTTCTTGTCCCCATCATATTTATCCTATCTTTCTTCTAAATTTGGGATGAAAATACAAAGAAAAAGAAATTTAACCATATCCAATAATAACTTCTCATTATAGATATCAGGAGTACACTAAAGTGCCTACAGAAACAACAATGGAACTGTAATATTTATTCTGCTTCTGTTGTTCTTTAATGTGACATTGACTCATAATATCATACTGTGTCATAGGCATAATAGTTTAGCTTTGGTTGTGGATATTATTAATCTCTTCTTAATATTAAAAAAACCCCAAACAACAACCAACCCACAATACGAAAGTATACTGACTGCATAGTATACTTTGTAGCCTGTTCCAGAACTCCATCAAAACCAAAATGCACAATAATTAATACAATAAATCTCATAACCAGGTTCCTAGGATAAACAATTCAAGAGTTAAAATTGTCCCAGTAGACAAGAACAATAAGTCACTACCATGACACTACTTAGATTCTTTTAGTCAATTCCTCCTTCTTCAAACTTCAGGGCAGTGACGGGCTCATTCATGAATTTAAAGAAACCCAACAACCCGTTCCCTAAAACTTTAAGGTGGGGGCATTTCCTCTTATACATGGTTACCAGTGACAAATGTCTGACATGAACAAAATGCACAGGCAATGGGAGATTCCTGTCCGGAAGAAATACAAAACTTACCTGCTAGGTTGTATAAAAACAAAATGTAAGCTTTTTTCTTGCCAGAGCAGTGTTTTCCAGCTCAGCTGCACAACACATTCTTAATTTCTTAATATAAAGGAAGGTAGGTTTTTATCTCAATATTTTATCCCAAAATAGACTAGCTAGAGAGCTGCACTCCTAAAAAGCAACTGTTTCGTAAACAGATGGAATCTCTTTCCTCACAGATTCAGAAATTCTGATAAACTTGAACTCTGGTACTGTGATCACCCATGCTAGATGTAACAGGGAGGTCAGCTGTGTAGATACTCATCTCACAGGACATGAAACAATATTAACTTCCCTTAAAAATTCAACAAAAAGTCAATATCCCCCAAATCTTCAGACTTCGGGAGGACTTATCCATTCAAATTAGCAACTCTGAAAAGTTAAGCGTTCAGAAAGGATTTTAATCTGTGGAAATACAGAACACAATAAATTTGTACACATTTTTTCATTCAAGACAGATCCGGACCTCGCTTTACAAGGAATTCAAAGAGATTTTCCTGAAGTCACATTATAAAATTATCTGTGGAAAATGGTATGTTCCCTGAGAGGAGACATATAATTTCAAGTGGAAAGCAGGTTTCAGAGAGAAGCTTACGGTATTAGAAATATTTTTACCCCCAGTACTTTATACTGGGAAATTAGAAAATATATCAGTTTGGAATAGTGGTTGAAATTTTGATTTCAACTTGTCTTTTCTGCACCACTGTTCTTCACATATCAAATGGAGATAACACCTTCTTTTGTCTGTCTTATTCTGTTAATGATCTTTTCAAAACAGTGGCTGTGTCACATGCATCTAGCACACCTGCAAGTGAGCTTCTATTCTCCGGATTATCTGTAGATGACCTACATGATAAAATAAGTAATAATAATGAGACCCCATCCTGGATGACATAATCTCAGAGAACCAAAGCTTCCAGGGCACTGCACACTATGAAGTACAAGAAATGTCTTACAAAGTCTTACTTCTAAAAAAGTCTTCTGTTTGTAACACAGAAAAGCAATTTTTCTTGGCTTTCCTTTTCATATCAACAATTATTTTTAGCCTAATGCTGGAAGCATTGTGTCTTATAATGAATGTGTCTGGTTGGTGTTGGGCAATACAGGCATCAATGAAATGTGCTGGTACAATGTATTCTTGGTTGCCACTTGAAGGTAGCAAAAAGAATTAATCTGAAATGTTATTATTGAATATATGATCATTTACTTATCTGAGAATACTGCCAAATAATGTCAGGATCCTAGCAATCTTGTCTTTTTTATACTAATTATTACTTCCAAAGAATAAGAAGAAAATAATTGGCATCAGCAGCATTGGTAAAACATGCAGGAACTTCCATGAATTTTGCCTGAATCACTTATTATCCAACATACTGAACATTTACTGTAGTGACTTTCATTCTTTTCTGCTTTTTTTTTTATGCAAACACAGCTCTATTTGACAGAAATGCTACTAGAACCTTGAAGAAATAAAGGAAAATAAGAAAAAAATTACAAAATTAGATGATCCTCATCTATTCTCAATATTCTAAAACATCTTGTGCTCTTGTATTTGAAAGTACCAAATGAGGTTTTACCAGTGAAAGAGTAAAGGAAATTAATTATCTATACATACTTTCTATTAGTACCATATGTTGGCTATATTTGGCTAACGTGTTTGGCTAGCTCTCCTACCAAGACTAAGAAAGTTTTCTGCTGACAGCTAGGACTATTTTAGGTCCAGAAAAATTTGAAAAATATACTCAGGTTTTTACACTTCACACCTAAGCAGCACCCAGAGAACAACACATTGTTCAGAAAAATATCAGAATATGTCAGTGTTTCCAGATATTATACAATAATTCCAAGGCAAAAGTCACTCTACAGTGTTAATTTGTTGTATAATTAAATGGGTGGCATCACTTTTTCATAGCCATTTTCAGGAATAAAACTTACTGTCATGAAGTTAATGAACGTATCATCTTGTCTATTCTTCTTCCAGGTTTATTAGGCAAGTTAGGCATTATGTTTATGTTTTTCCATGAGAAACTGAGGAATTTATTCTAGTATAAGTTATCAAAGGTGAGTTTGTGTTGTAATGGCAGATTTTAATTCAGTTATTTAACTTACTGCAAGATAGTTGTTTTATGGCAGAACCACCTGTGGTGTCTCATGACAAACCTAGGCATGATTTTGAAGCATGCTGAAGTTTTGCACCAAAGACCAAGAAATACAGCTATAAAGACATTTTTAGCTATTTGTTGAGGAAGTGTACGATAGGATGTCTGTTATTGCTCCTTGTCATCCACATCATTGTTATCTATACTTGCCAATATGTGGCAAGGTGTGACAGTCACCGTTATGTCTTTGAAAGGAAACACTTGTAAGATAATAACTGTCTAGTCCTCATGTGTTGGGCTTGATTCATATTTCCTTTTGCGATGCTCAGTCCTATGACTTCTGAATTCACTGATACAATACTTGACTTTTGACAGGGGAGTAGCATACTCTTGCTTTGGCCAAGAGCTGGACACAATGTATAAAAGGGCTGAATATGGTAAGCCATCACCCTCATGACAATGCAGCTAGAACTGACAGTAGTGAGCCTTCATACAGACCATGGATGAGCAATGGATAGGAGAACAACACCTGAAATGGCTGGAAGGGTATACAGTGATGGCATCACAGATGGCATGGCATCTTGCACGAACATTTGGCTATGAAGTCTATTTGTATTAGAGAAGCAGACTGGGGGAACATTGCAACACTGATGTCCAACTCTGCACAGGAGCAGAGCAATCTGCTTAAAGCAGAGCCAAGCTACCACCCCAGAGCCTGGCTCTGAAACTCACTGGAGACAGCATTACCTTCTCCAGAGCCTGACTGCCCTGACTCTTGGGATCAGTAATTGGGGTGAACCTCAGGTGACAAGAAGTGTGCATGTGTATGAGTGTATGTGATGTGTAAATCTTTCCCTGGCATCACCTATACTTGACTTGGTTCACTTATTAAATTGAACTTAGCCATGTGACATTGTTTGATGTTCCTCTTCCACCATGATAGAGCTACATGTTGTTTCATTTTTAAGGCGAACAACATTTTTTTGTGGAACTTTCACAAGAAACTGCAATGCTCACATAACTCAAACAAAACTACCTGAAAGTGATAGTTATGTACTTCACAAGTGACAACCCATTAGAACCTGTCAGTCAGGAAGAAAATTATTTCTCTTTGTGCAAAAAATTGCAATTAAATTGTGCTTCTTGTATTTCAAAGACAAGCATCTCTAGACCACAACTTAAGGCATCAGAGAATAGACAGATTTCCAGGGATAAATTCAGATTTCAGTTACATCATTGCAAATTCAGAGCAAGTCTATTGAACTGAAAAGCTTTAAAAGGAACTTACCATAACAACGAAACCAAAATCTGGTCCCTTCCTGCTTATTTCTATCAGCTTTTGTTCCATACTTAGCTACTGTTTACTGCTTTCCATTAAACAAAATGAAAATCGTGTACAGAAGAAATGTTTTCTTTCACCATAGATCTTTTACTATCATCTGATATTTGAAAATAGACAGGCTAACCGAATGGGCTTCACAAAATAGTTTTCCTAACTACACATCTCTATTTTATATGCACTCCAGAAAACACAAATTAAATAAATCATGTTCAAATTATAGAAAAGGTGGCTACAATTATAGCTGAAGAGTGTTGAAGATGGTTTTTTTCACAGACTGAGAAATTAGAAAAATTTATATTTCATATCATTCAAAACTCATACATCACACCAAGTGATAAAGTATGAATAAGGAACAAGAGGTCTGTTCTTATTATAAGATGTTCGAAGAAGGATTAGGGGATGAACTTTCAAACTGGAATGAAAGAGACATCTTTTGCTAATAAGAGCTGATATACTGCACCAATGTCTAGAAACCAACATAAAATGTGTCTCTGTATTTTTGTTGCTCTTGTATGTTGAAAATGTTAGTATATTGTAGGTTAATAAACACATTTCAGGTGTCATTCAGAACATATTAGTAAGATGCTATATTGAGGACCCTACAATATATTAACAAAGCAATTGCTTTCATCTGAAAAACTGAGTAGCAAAATTAAATAAGTTGTAGTACTCGTCATGCACTGAAATACTGCTGAAGAGGCATGTCTGCTTTTCAGTGTGCATGATCACATATCCCTTCTGCAGCCTGATACTTCTCAACTGCCATGTTATTTTCAGCTCTACCTTATCCAGCACAGGAGCTCAAAGTAAAGCAGCCCACAGAATATCTTATAAGTCACTATCTTCCTGTATACGCCTAAACTCTGGACATCTCATGCTCCAAGAAACCATCTCTTACAAATGGTAATGCCTTTTCTTACAGGAACTAAGATGCCAAAAAAGAAATGCATTTCATTGTTTTAGATGAAAAAGTCTGCTTTTCTTTAATCTTTCTCCTCCTTGCTTCACTGCACTGAAAAAGTACCTTTGAAATAAGCTTCTTTTCCATTGCAGGCATTCTTAATTTTATTTCTGATATATCAGCTTCAAACATTGACAATTCCATTTGTGTTTTACCATACATCAATTCTGATTATTTCAATTGATTTATTTTTAATTTTAATGGAGAGTTCTATTTTTCCCATTGATTCTTTCTAGAAAACCACACTGACCTTTCTAGTGAGGGAGAAAATTTATATATCCGATTCTCTTTAGGCCATACTGTTACTGATTCTAAGACCAGATAGACTAATTCAAAATTAGAAAAGCTCTGTGCTGTTGGAACTAGGGTAATTTTGGTACCCAAATCTAGACCAATGCTATTTTACTTACAGTTTAAAATTAGCAGACATTCATAGTTAGAAAGTCCTCACAGCCAACAAAATAGGGCTGAAAGGAACCCATCTCAAGCAAAGCTACAAAAAAAGAGGAAATGCCCACAAGGCAACTCTTATACATTTTCTGGAAAATCAGCACAAATAGGTGCCTCTCTGCAATGCCTGTACACTAATGCACGCAGTTTGGGGAACAAACAGGAGGAATCCTGGTGGATGACAAGTTGACCATGAGCCAGCAGTGTGCCCTGGCTGCCAAGAAAGCTAATGGTATCCTGGGATGCATTAGGAGGAGTGTGGCCAGCAGGTCGAGGGAGGTTTTCCTCCCCCTCTGCACTGCCCTAGTGAGGCCTCATCTGGAGTACTGTGTCCAGTTCTGGGCTCCCCACCTCAAGAAAGATGAGGAGCTGCTGGAGAGAGTCCAGTGGAGGGCTACGAGGATGCTGAGGGGACTGGAGCATCTCTCCTACGAGGAGAAGCTGAGGGAGATGGGCTTATTCAGCCTGAAGAAGAGAAGGCTGAGAGGGGACCTAATAAATGTTTATAAATATCTGAAGGGTGGGTGTCAAGAGGATGGGGCCAGACGCTTTTCAGTGGTGCCCAGTGACAGGACAAGGGGCAATGGGCACAAACTGAAGCATAGGAAGTTCCGTCTGAACATGAGGAAGAACTTCTTCCCTCTGAGGGTGACAGAGCACTGGAACAGGCTGCCCAGG
>Ga0065711_1001859_pt1 | contig 39820 bp, 19 predicted proteins | sample Hoacrofraction12_FD_59098 | JGI IMG/M metagenome (GOLD analysis project Ga0065711, IMG submission 59098) | Hoatzin crop microbial communities from Cojedes, Venezuela - Epithelial fraction 12 v2 (version 2) | ecosystem: Host-associated > Birds > Digestive system > Esophagus > Crop | place... | reverse complement strand
CTGTGTATAAGTTTTCCTTCTTGCTGATAGTTTTCATGGACTAAAATACATGATTAATACTGTCTTGTGGTTTTTTTTTTTTTGCACGTGATAGAACTCCTTTTGTTAAACACAATAAGCGGGTGGCATTTGGTAGTTTAGTCCCTGCCATACTATTGGTCTTATCTGTAAAGCATAAAAACAGCTTTGGGCCATGATTAATCTCACTCTTTACTGTTACTCATTGTGCAAAGCTTATTGAGATGTAGTAGCGCAGTGTATCTTGAGGAATTCTTTAATGCATATATACANGTGTGTCAGAGATTTAATTATGGGTTGATANAGTGAGAATTNAGTAATGGGAAATGCTTCATGTATTAAAAACATAGGTGCTGNTATAGGAGAATAGGACATATACTAGAGATTTAAATTTATTTNAAATTTTCTTTCTAGCAAGCTCTATAATGAGTAGTGGCATCTCTCTTAATTTTCTGTTATGGGGCACTGCTGCATGCCAAGTCTTACCTGACCATAGCAGAGTACTGGGCAGAGCCAGAGCCCTCTGTGCTGTGCGGTTTGCTGGGTGAGACCTGTGCTGATTTAGCCCCAGCTGGCAACAAAGAACTCTGGGGTTGGGATCTCATTCCCCCCACCGCCCTGGTGGGATGGGGAGGAGAATCGGAGGGAAAAGGCAAAACTCATGTGTTGGGATAAAAACAGTTTAACAGAACGGCAAAAGGAGAAGAAAATAACAACAATAATACTGAGAAACAGAACAGACAGCATGCGATGTTCTCACCACCTGATGCTCAGCTTGTTCCTGAGTAGCAAATCCCCTGCTTCAACCAGCGTACCACTTAAATACTGAGCATGACAATACATGGTATGGAGTATCCTGTTTGATTGGCTGGTTTGGGTCAGCCCAGCCAGCTTATTGGGAAAATTAACCCTATTCCTCCTGAACACAGGAGAAACCCAAAGAGATTCTCATTCTCCAGCACCATAGGTAGTAGAAATAAAGACCAGAAGTCTGAAATTTGTGCAGAAACCTAATCTGTGTACGTTTGGGTTTTGCATCAGACATCATTGTGAAATGCCTTCATTTTTGGAGAAAAGAAATCCTCCAAAATCAGAATTAGGATTTCTGATTTGTCCAGGTTATGTCAGAAATCTGTGGTGAAGCAAGAAACTGAATTGAAGACTTTGTGACATTTTACTAGTGTGTTAACCTGTGGATAGTAATTCGTCCCAAAGGAACAGGATAACTGGTATATGAATTTCGTGCCTGTGGAAATTAATAGACTTATTTTTTTGTTTACTTCAGGGGTGCTGGTCCAGAATGCAAATGCTTCAATTTGTTATTAGGAATTAGTATAATAAACTAATTCCAGCAGGAAATTTGATCGCTGATCTTGCAGTTGCAAGCTAGTATTTCAGACAGAAAATTGCAGTGGTAGATACTCATTCATGAAATGAATGAATGATTCATTGAATTTCATTCACTAAACCTTAGTTTGGCAGTGGTGTAAGTCAAGAGTTCTGGTTGCAAAATTTTTGTTTGCAAAAGCAGGTGTAGGTTTCTCAGTTGTGCGGTAGCAAGATGAGCAATGATGTCAGTGAGTTTTGTGTTGTGCCAGAAGGTAAAGGTTAGTGTAGCACTTGGTTGCAACAGCAGTAAACAGTATCATAAACAGTATCAGAATGAAGTAATAACAAAGAGGGGAAAAAAAAAAAAATCTTCAAAACCCTGCTGGACTTTTTATGCGACGTATGCCTCTGTACGTGTACAGGATGCACTGTTTAAAATGAAACATTTGAAATTGCAGAGCTTTTAAAAAGTCTCTAGAAATGTTAACTCCTATAAAACAGCATGTTAACTGAACCAGACGTTTTGCAGTAGAAACCTATTATTGTGATAACTTTCAAGCTGTTCCTCGAGCATTTAAAATATAAAAGCTACTGGATATATCATTGTTTCAACTAATTTATACACAGCTTCTTGTCAGGAGGTTTGTTTATCAAAGGGGACTTGGTGTGACGTGGTATCTGCTGCTGGTTGGATTGTTGTGCATTGTATGCATTTTGTGCAGATTTCATTCTTTTCCTACCGTTCAGTGGAAATAAAAGTATGTCTTGAGATAGCTGGGAAGGAAGCATGGGTTTCGTGTCCAGCTGCTCTCCACACTGATGTGACTTGCCAGAACCTGGATGTGTTAAGCACTGCAAATGTGTAGCAACGTCTTTCAGACTTTTGGAAATGAGTAAGATGATGCACGCCAAAATTGTTGCTAACCTTTCAGTGTATAATAAACCACAAGGATTTTAAGATATTAGCCTTCTTTATCCAGTAGGTAAAAGTAGCAGATGAAGGGCTCTAATTTGTGCTATTTGAATTTAGAATGAGAACATAGCAGATTTTCCTGAAACTTGCTGCTTATGTAGGGAAATTTCACCATAGAGGCAATGTTCTTGAAATAAATAAATGGAATTTTGCTTGGAGCGGAGGATTATCTCCAGTCTGCGTTTAACATGGAGTTGTTAGCCACTTAAGAAGTTGAAAAGTGGGAGTCAGTGTACGTAGCAACTATTGTATCATGTAATTGGGAACGCTGATGGAACCAGTTTGTCCAACTATAAAGAAACTACCTCTTTGCTGCTTTGAAGATGTGCACTAACCCTACGCAACACGTTGTTTTTATTATTCTAGGAATATAGCACTAGGGACATTGATCACATGTCGGTTTGTCTCCAGTTGTACAGGAAACCCATAAATGCTCATTATGACTTGTAACTCTGTTCAGTATGATCAGAGCATTACAGCTGCCAAATTATCTTTAAGATACAATTCAGATAGGAACCTGAATTTGAGCATTCAGAGCGCCTAAACATAAGAAGTGGGGCATCACGCGTGTGTGGTGTTGGTTGGTTTTCTTTTGTAAGTTAAATCTTAACACTGTTGTGACTGGTTTTGCGCTACTGGGCTATTCAAAGCTTCTAGAAGTGCCCCAAAAATGCCTCCTTCAGCTCTTATTTTGACCGCCTGGCATTTCAGCAGAATAAGAAGCTGATGGAACAGTTCCATTCAAATGCAGACAAGGATGGTAGCTGAGAAGGGGCAGGAGACTGAATAGGTGTGTGTTGATGGAACAGGGACAAAGCGTTCAGAGAAGAGGAATGAGGGGAAATCAGAAAGGAGAATATACACAGAAAAGCGCAGGCTGACTTGCTTTGCAGGCTTTTGGTTTCTTACAAGACAACTCATTTCTTAGGAATGGTTTCGTGTTTCCAAAACCGTTGGTTTCAGCTGAGCAGTGCGTTTTGTGTTGCACTTCCACTCTTATTTCAGACCAAGAGGGACGAAAGCAGATAGCTGAAATTTTGTTTCTCAGGCTGATTTGTTCAATCTCTGCTGATGAACCAAGTAATTATCAATATCATTCTGCAGGGAATTGTATTTATTTGGAGATGTGCTTGTATTAAATCCCCGGGGGAAAAAAATTCAAAAAGAATGGTTTAAAAGAACATACAGGTCATTAAGATTCCAGTGTCAGATATCAGAAGGATTCTTCCTTATAGCTCTGCATTACAAAGCAGTTCTTATTTAACACCTCTTTTTGCCCTTACCCTCTTTCCCTGGATGGAGTTGATAGACTGTGTTTCTAATTTATTTTTCCAGTATTACCAGATTAAGATTGCAGAGACACCTTGAAACTCCTTTTGAAGCTTGATTTTAGATTTTCCATCTTTGAACTGTCTCCTTTGTTTTCCTGGTCCTCGCGATCTGTGAGGGCGTCAGAACCACAGAGTGCGGATGACTCTGCCTTTACCTGGTGACGTTTAGATTGTCCTTCTGGTCATTACAAGGAGAGCTGAGCCTATGCATGCAGTGTTTCTCAGTGGGGGAAAGATAAAAGATGTTAAAGGATGAGCAGGACATTAGGCTTGTTTTATGAAACAATTACATGGGTGAACAGCGTGGAAGTTGTTTTTCTTAGAAAGGTGACAGAAATTTGCCTTTCTCTTAAATTTAGGTCATTTCCTGGGGAAAATGGGGATTTCTGTTTCTGTAATCATGCTGTTATGCACTGTTAAAGATGCATTTTAAGTATAAGCCTGGCTTTCAGTCTCCATTCGTCGATGTCTATTACCAGTGACTAGTGTAATGTATGCTTTCTTACTGACTTTGTCTTTGCATTCCAAACACAGCTTCTGTGCCAGGTGAGGTGCTGAGGAACACCAGCCTTTCCCTGTAGAAACTCTCCTTTCTTTCTGCTCTGTATATTCTCCTGGTCTTCCTTCAAAGTAAACAGAACAAAAGACTACTAATCCAGTCAGAAAAGTTGACGAATTAATTCCTGCACCTGCAAACATAGAGTTTAAGCTCTCATCCTGACATTAGAATGATTCCAGTAATGTTTCTGTATGCTTTTTAAATACAATGTAAAACTTTTTTTCTGTTGGTAGTTTGCATCTACTTCAAGCAGCTCTCCTAGGTGTTCTGTTTAATTCTTTCCCTAAATCATCACCAACCTGGCTATAGCACTTTAAAGAGATAAGGTTCTACTGAAAGTAGAAAGAAGTTTTATTTAGATTAAGATCCATTTTATCTCATATTTAATTTGTCTTGCAACTCACAATAAATGGTAATTTTATGCTTTAATACTTCTGAAGAATAATACTAGATTATAGAGCTTTACTCTCAACTCCCTGTAGAATTCGGAGGCAGGGCACGCTACAGGCTGGAAATAAAGCAAAATAAGTTTCTTAAGGATTTCCTTTTTTAGTTACACGTGGCTCAGTGGACAGTACTCTGCACATACTAGTCACAAGAGCAGTAGTTATTTTCCAGAATATGTATTAAACCAGTTCTCAAGAACAAGGTTTTAAATTATTGAGGTTTCGTCTATAGTTATGCTGGTAAATGAGCAAACCATTCAAGTGTAAGCTGCGGGGGAGGAAAACAGGAAAACACGATTTCTGAAAGGCTTCTACTTCGTAGGTCACCATCTCTTCTTACTTTGAGATTGCTCATAGCTCTGTGCAGGAATTGAAAATTCTCCTGCAGTTTGTTGACGGTGTTGGGTAAGCTGCTTTGTTAAAGATTACCGATGCAGTATTAGACAGTAGAGAAAACAGAGGATTTACGAGAAGCTGCTTTTCTGCAACTGTTCACAGTTTGAGAGAGAATATCAAGATGGGAGAGAGCCCACAGTTTTTAGAAGATAAGTTCAATCTTGGAGAGTTGTTTTTAAAGAGGTATGGAGGTCAGATGTATGGATGCAGTAGGAAGTTTAAATCCAAGAAGCTTCTTATTAGGGAATGAAGCCTTTCAGGCGAGACAAGTTCATGCAGGCTGCAAAGTGCGGTTTGTAGTCTCATTTCTTTTCTCCATGTTCTGTTTCTAATGGGGCAGATGATGCAGTGGGTTTGAAAGAGGTAATGCTCTGAATCTATGGTGTTTTGTCACAGTTTACTATCCACCGGGGTCTCTGAAGAGTGCAAGACGTCATTCATCTAGACTGGAGGCAGCCGTATTGATACGTAGTGTTTGCGGGACCAGGTTCAGCTGGAGTGGGAGAATTGCAGAATACTGTTCTCTGGTAGATACACGGAGTGCACTGAAAAAGCACAGAGTGGAGAGAAGGGGCAGCTTTTATCCTGGGCAGCCACAAAAAAGGTGATCATTGTTCTTGCTCAAAATATCTGCAAATGAAAAAGGCATTTTGGAGGACAGGATCATTCCCAATCAGCATTATCAAGGCTGATTCAGTACAGTCAGAATCCTTTGGTGTGATTTTTCTTGCAGCTGGTAAATACAAATAAATATGGTTCTGGGTATTAATAGATAAATGTGCAGTAATATTAGCCAGTTTAATCTGTGTAACTATGAGAAATATTACATAAAAACACAGCTTAATACTTAAATGTAGACTTTTAAGAGATCTCATATTTCAAATACCCATTGGTTATATAGCCCTTCATTAGTTCGTAACTGGCTATGTCACCAGTCAGTGTTTATGGTGGCAGTAAATCTTTCTCACCTCTCCTGTTAAATCTGTGCATTGCCTGAAATAGTTGTACCCACAGTGCAGTCGTATTGGTGAAGCAACCAAAGTGAGGCAAAAGCAGGAAAAAGTTTGTATCTGAAAATATCTTATTAGGGCAGTCTACACTGTCTAATAAAACTGCATTCTCAGTAGAAGAGCTTGTGATTCAGCTATGCAGTTAAAGTTAACAAAAGATGATTGCTATGTACAACACTAGCTCTGCACAAACACAAACAGAAATAAGTCAAGATTACTGTGTAAACTGGTAGCAGAAATACCGCAATTTATTTGCCGTGTGCTAATATGTTTACCCTTAAATTTTTTTTCCCCAGACATGGTTGCATACTGTGGTTATAAGAGCTATTGACAATCTCCTAGTGATTGCTCCTGTTGCTAGATTTCTCAAGACAATCGCTATCAGTTGGTGAACGGCAGATGTTGATTTACTGAAGAACTTCATGAACATAACAGTAGTGTGAATTTTCCTGCACTCCATATTTTATGTAGTAATTTTAGTAATGTGTCATGAAACTAAGGACCAACAGTGCTCTTGTTCAGTAGTTTTAAAAAGAGACGGCGTAAAATACAGTCAATATCACGTCAAGTTTAACCATTTTCGCTCTGTCAGTTCCTAGACAGTGTGCTCCATTTCTTAATTCTGTCCTACTTTCAGATTCAGACCTTCACTATCTGGTAACAAATTTAAAACATTTCTGCCAAAATTTGCTGTAGAAAAATTTCTTGTAAGGCACAGGCAAGTGCTGTGTTGATACACAAACTTAAGACTGTAAGTCAAGTATTAAAATAACAATGCTGTATTTGCTATTATATCGGCTAGTGGTAATGTTTAATCCTTAGTGTAATTCATGTGAGATCATTTCCATGACATTAAGCTCTTATTTAAACACTTCAAGTTCACAGAAAAATGAAGACCTGAAAAAAAATTACTGAAAGTTATAAAAATTAGATTAGTACCATACTTTTGGCTTTTCTTCCCTCTCACCAATCAGTTAGAAAGCTGCCTCAGCATGAACTTCTCAGCCTCCACTGATCACCTTGAGCTATTGCCTCCATTAACGGCTAGCAGCTCATCACCTAAGCTAACGCTGTGTCCTAATGTCGTAAGGCTTCAGCATGTTGTTGTGCTTTAACCTTGGCCAGTAGCTAAGCTCACTCACTCCCACCCAGTGGGATGGGGGAGAGAATCAGAAGGGTTAAAATGAGAAAACTCACAGGCTAAGGTTAAAGACAGTTTAGTAGGTAAAGCAAAAGGCTTGCGTGGAAGCAAAGCAAAACAAGGAATTCATTCACTACTTCCCATCGGCAGGCAGATGTTCAGCCATCTCCAGGAAAGGAGCACCCCATTACATGTAGCAGTTGCTTGGAAAAGCAAACACTGTAGATCTGAATGTCCGCCCCTTCCTCCTTCCCCCAGCTTTCACTGTTGAGCACGATGTCGAATGGTATGGACTAACCCGTTGGTCCGTTGGGGTTTAATTCCTAATTAGGTATTTTGAGAGCCAAAAAAAAGAAGGGTGAGGGGAGCCAGACAACCCCTGTGGCCATACTTTTTGCATTCAAAGAGATACTGAGTTAATAATGTTTTGCCATCTCATCAGACCTTTTAACTCCTGTGCCTGCTATTACATTATTTAGCCAACGCACAGAAAACATTACTGCGAAACTTCCATTTTGAATAGGTCATCTCAATAGTCTGCAGTCCATCGGCAGTAGCTGACACAGCCAGTGAGTTATAATAAAAAAAAAAATCCTTGCACTCCACCCAAAATGATAGTGCTATTAAAACAGTGCCATATGCCATTATTATTTTGAATCAGAAATCATTTTCACTGCACAATGTTTAAACAGAAGACTGTAAAATTGTCTTGTGGTATTGAACAAGGCTGCTGGCAAGGCTGTCTGACCCATCTGGAGTGCTGCAGGCTCATACAAGGCTGGATTCCAAGCTTTCAATGAAAAATAGGAGGAGAAGGGGTCTGGGAATGATTTGTGTGCAACAGTGAATCACTGTAAATACAGATGCAGTATACATGAAGTGTACTAGAGATATATTGCGCAAGCAAGAAGGCATTCTGAGAGCAAAGGTCTGTAGGGTTAGAAATATCGTTGGACTTTTAAAAGGTTCTCTTAGTTCTCTTTTTCCCCTCTTTTGGATAGGAGCGGGATGATAATTTTTTTTTTTTTTCTTTTCTAAACAAGTTCTTCTTTATAACCACATGGGGGTTGTACTTTTTTTTTTTTTTAACCAGCTTCTTTCTGCTGTTATCTTTAGGCCTGCCATGCTTAAGAGTATTGATTGTTTTTTTCCAGACAAGAGCTTTGACTCCAAGCTGGTAAATTGGAAGTATGCGGTATTTTATCTTAATAAGGAAAAAGTTAAAGCATTTCTTCAGTTCATGTTGCTATGGGTTAAAAGTGGGCAACATCCAGTCCACCTGTGTTTGTTTTTTTTTTGTTTTTTTTTGTTTTTGTTTTTTGTTTCCAGCAAAGTCACTACAGTATCTTTACACTAGGTCATGTTTCTGTCATGGCACTGCAGGATGCACTGTTTAGCCCACACTGCTTCCTATGCTCAGATCAGTAATCCAAAAACCTCCCTCTTGTGAGAAACAATCTTGGCCTACCATACATATAGGAGGGTTGGGGGAGCTCCCCTCCTCTGGCTCTCACCTTCATGTGTTAGGGTGCCCCATTTTCCTCCCTCTGAGATCCTGGAGCGTGAGATCCCCTCCTCAGAGGAGGCACCTAACAGTCTCATCGCACCAACTGGTGTCTCCTGCATTTTGGACTTCTGCACTTTGTTTTGTTTTTGTTCTGAAATGCTAAGAGATCACTCAGTCTTTGAAAAGGTAGATGTTTCCTCAAAGGTGTCCTCATTGTGGTCAGGAGCACAGAGTGTATAACCTCAGAGAAGTTTCAGTGGCAGCTCATGGGTCTTGTTACTCACCCTCTTGAAACTCCGAACACTTTGCAACTGGACCTGTAGAAAACTCTAGCAAGGGTTCAAAGGTAAGCAGGTAGCTTATTCGAGAATGGATTTGAGAAGGGAAACATCAAAGGTTCTGTTCTCAAACGTTGCTAAGTAAAGCAACTGGTGAGCTTTGCTCCTTTTTGTATTGCTCTGTTTCACGAGAGGAAGTGATGATCAATAGTAGGCTTGGAGCTGCTGAAGAAAAGGACCTGTAGGGAGAATATACCTACGGGTCTATTCTGGTGGTGTTGGGATGCGTGGAGTTGGACACAGATGCACAGCTTCAGTCGTTTAATGTTGTAAACTGGGTTTACACATGCATTTTGTGTTTGATCTGAGCATTCTGACTGACTCAAAGGGCTTTGATAGGTAAACACAACTTTTTTTAATTGGGAAAACATTCTTTAGGCCGTTGTAACTGTTTTTCATAAGTTGTGGCATCAGTGAACTGTGAATCTAGCCTCTTCTTTGATTTTTATAAGTTTTGCACTTGACATAACTATATAGATGGCAAAATCAGTATAATGGTACTTTGTCTACACCTCACTCCACTTCCCATGTGTTTCATTAATGCTGGAAAAGCTTCCCATTTAGGCTGCTTGTCACACACTTGCTGGCAATGTTTGCGTGAGATTGTACGTTAATTAGTACTGGCAGGAATAAGGAGGATACAGGAGAGGAGACATGACCCAAAACTGTGTTTAAGTCATGTTCTCTCCTGAGATGCCTGTTCTTGCAAAGTATATGTTAATAGTATCTGTGTCTAATGCCATGGCTTATCCCCAAACTTAGAGGGTTCAAGCAGGAGGATTAATAATGATTATTTCACCATTACAGTAGGAATTTCTGGTTACCTAACAGCTCTTACTTTACCTTTCTGTGTTTATGCCATCAAACTCTTTGGTTTTGTTTTAGTACTTTTTTGAGTTCATTAGAATTCTCCCTTAGAACCATGAATGCTGTAGCCATACCCATCAGTTGCTTTCCCTTAGTGCTTTTGGAAAAGCAGGTTTACTCTCTCTGCTTAAGCAGTGAGTAGCTGATGGGCTGAAAACGTGAGCATCGCTAATGCTGCACCTAAAAAAGTGTTTTTTTTGGATAAAAAAGTATGATTCTCTGTGCTTATGCTTGATTCTATTCCTGGCCATGGACATAGCGCTCACATACAGATTGGTAGTTCATTCCAAATAAAAGAAACCCCTTGGAACTTCATCACAGGCTTTAACTTTTTGAACAGGTTTTTTCTTCTCCGAGAGACTTTCTTCTCTTGCGATGTGTTTGCATTTCCTGGATCTGAAGATCAGCAGAAGCTGAAATAACAAAACACTGCAGTAAAGAACAAACATTAGTTGTAGAAAGGCATGAAGGATTCCATGCAGTGATGTATTATCATGAGATGTCCAAAAAAATATGTGACTAAATATGGTACAAAATAACTTTATAAACTTTTACTGTTGTTTCTATTGTAGTGTAGCTCCTCCAAAACTACCCAGAACAATCCGAACACTTGTAGAATATCGATATTGTGCAGAAGCTATTTCTGGCCTCATCAGAACGTGAACCATTTCCACAGCCATTGCTGAGTGAATATCTAAGGGATTCCATATTACAAATGACTCCACTCATATGTTAGCTCTGTAACAAAAACTTGCTGTAATATTGTAAGATCTCTCTGACAAAGTTGGAGACTATATGGCTTCAGCCTTGGGGGTTTGGTAATTTAAAAATCATTTGTGGCATTTCGCTTTTGAGATGAGAAGCATTTTTAGATCTGTTAGTTAGGCTTTCAGTCCTGTTTTCCTTTATTTTTTTTTCTGAAATCCTTTTTTTTGTCTTTGCTTTGCTACATGAAAGGATTGATGTAGGTAATAAACCTGACCTAGTTCTAATCTTAAAACTGCAACTGACAGTAACTTGTTAGGGAGTTTGATCTCCTGTGAACTAATCAAGGCTTAGGTGGTAGCCTCTATAGGAAGTAGATGGTATCATAAAAATTCCTCAACAGGTAACTTTATAAATTGGAATGAAAAGTCATAAGAAGAATGTCAGCAGAAATGCTTTCTTAGATCGCAGGAAGCGGGTCTCTTTCTGACATACACAATGACAGACAGTGGAAATACATCAGAGGCACAGGTATCTTTCTGTTAGCGAAAACCAGAAATAATTATCAGCTTCAAATTACCAGTGATCCAGAAGAGACTGTATAGGAGTCAGTCTTGCAGTTCTCACGGGGCAGGGCGGGGGGGAGAATACTTGCTTACAGCATACTCAATGACTAAGTGTACATCAAGCATGAAGATAACTTAATTGGCAAGTCTCAACACCTGACACATACCTTTCTAGACCAGGAGGAATTGCTGCAGTGCAGGTGCTTCTGTTGTTTAGGAGTTCAGCTGCTAACTGTATTGACCAGTGAACCAAGCAGCTCACTATGTTGTTGGTTGAATTATGATTAAAAGTGAAACATAAAAACTCTAGAGATAAAAAGCAACATATAATATTGGCATTGGAGATGCATGTCGGTTACCTGGTGCTGTATGTAGCAACCATGACACTTGAGCAGTGTAGCCTGAAGCAGTTACTAAAGGAGTGCATAAAATATTTGCATGTCTGGGGACTAAAATAGTTAAGTGGAAGTCATTAAATATGTTATGTGATGTACTGTACAATGATCCTGATCGCACTTCTATACACAGATGACTTTTCATTGTTCCAAAGCAAACTTGTTCAAATCCAAATTGGCATAGAGCAGTTTGCAAGGTTGGGGGCTGTAGCGTCGATGGCTGTTGGGCTGAGGCCGTGTCTGCTTCGAAGCTGGCTTCTGAAAAAGGACGTACGTGTTCAAAATAGTCAGAGAAGGGCTTGACTGTGGGGAGTATGAAGGAAGATGTTTCTGCTTCTCTGCCTTCCTGAGCATACAGGGAGCGGAGAGGATACGGTGCCAGTGCTTTGCATGCCTGGGAGGGTAAAGATGCATTTCTGTGTCATCCCACACACACTCTACCCAGTGAATGTACTGCATAGGAGCAAAGCAACAGTTGCAGGGCTGTGGCAGACAGCTTCCACTGTGTGGGAGAACAACTGTAGAGTCGTCATGCCTAAATAAAAAAAAAATCATTACATTTCTGTAGTCTGAGCCTATCCATGCTTTCCCTGGGCTACTGCTGAGAAGGGGACAACTCCAGCTCAGCTCCTATCTCATATTTATGTATGGTTTAGTTTGAAGGTCAAGTTGGCCAAAACTATAACGGTATGAAATTCTGACCTTTGGAAAAGTTTCTTAGTGGAAAAAGTACATTTAGATGTTTCCTTCCTAACGTTTCCGAATGGTATCATAAATGTATGTATGTCTACCACACGTGGGCCTTATCTGAAGCTCATTGTAGTCACAGAAGAGACTACCATTAGCTGCAGTGCTCTCTAGGCCTGGCGGGATTAGTGGCTAATAGTATAGCTTCCATGTTACTTTGTTCCTTGTCATTTTTATAGAAGTTACAGCTAATGCATCATAAAGTACTAAACCTTCATTTAATATAAATGCCACAAAACCAGAAGAAAATAAAGGACAAATAACACAAACTTTGGAATGAAGACTTTCATTTGCATCTGAATATTTCTGTTATCAAGGCTTGTGATTCTTTTTTTCTGCCCTGAAATCTGTGCCAGATAAAAAGTTATAAAGAATGCATTCATTCTTTATGGCATTTATTTATACAATAATGCACAGAAATCAGTCTTTAACTATCACTGTATAGGATATCAAGTTATCTTTAATTATCGCTGCAGAATGGTTGCAAAATCAAATACTGTTGGCAATCAACATTCATTATACAATAGCATGATTGCATCTGTTCATATTACTAGATAAGCGGGGAAAATCAAAACACTGTCTGATTTATCCACTAAAACTGTCTGAGCAAAATATTGTATCTAACTCTCTTAATATCTCTCAGTGACTTTGATCTGATGAAAGTCCAAAGACACATAACCACAGATGCAAATTTTCTAGTGCCTCAGAAATCAAATACTGTCACATTTCAACAGACTGAATAGCTGGAACCATACTCCAGCTGACGTGATTATAGGCACAGCATAAACCTATGATAGAGAGCTGTCTAAATCTCTGAGGCCGCAGGTGCAGGATTATCGTAAACCCCATTGAAACATACAGTATTCTGTCTAAATGCACGAGTACAAAATTAATTAGGCAGTTGATCACATAATAAAAGTATGATGGATAATCTAATGGAAGCTACCAGCTCAAAGTCAATAACAAACTTGGTTCTTTTATTAGATGCAGCTGATTTTCAGTTCCTCTATTTACAGGATTTTGTGCTTAATAGAAGATAAGGGAAAAAAAAGTTAGGTTTTTTTTGAAAATGAGAACTCAGTTACAGTATTTATCTCTGTTGGAAACTATAATGTGTAAGCAATGTAGAATTTGTAGATAGACATATCTGCAAGTAATTCTCTAAGATACTTGGCTGAAAAGCACATCAAAGCACGGTGAAATAATGAGACAGGCTCCAGCTGTTGGATTCCAACAGCTTTTGATTTGTGCTCTAGTAGAAGCTCCAGGTTTTGATTCTCTGTTGATTATTTCCATGGTACTGGAGATGATTTGTGCATTATTTAAAAAATAGGCAGTAGATAGCAAACAAGGGTGAGTTTGCAAACTGCATGTGAGAGGACATTTTGCTTCCTGATCTAAATTATTGTCTCCTATTCCTATGCTCTCCATAACCACCTGCCCTGGTTAAAAAAAAGACCTTTTAATATATATATGTAAAAATTTATGAAAATAATATCTAAGGCTATCAGAAAATGGTGTGAGCAGAGCCTCTGGGGATGTCGGTGTTTAGGCAGCTTTGCAGCTTTCTGCGTAGAGAATCTATTGTGGACATGGTGTTTTCAGAGTCTTTTCAGGGCCCGTCTCACCGTGAGTCTGATACTGGCAAGGAGTCACTACCAATAGAAAGCGAGTACCTGCAAAGAAATATGAAGGCCTTATGGAGAACAGGAATTTAGAGTCAAATTCGTTCATTATACTGCTATGAAGGCTGTTGCTTGTTACCAGGATGTCAAAATTCAGCCAGCCATACTGGAAAATGTTTGTGTAAACATGTATCGTGATTTTTTAAAGTTTGCTCTTTTTCTGGTGCAGGTCAGAATGGTGATTGGATATCTAAAGGTACAATTGCTTAGACATTGCTCTGCAGTTTAGTCAAAGCCTGTGGTCTCAGATATGTATTTAAAGGAAAAAAAAAAAAACCCAAACCTTTGTGTTTAATGTAATCTGATGTTTCTGTCGAACTGTATTTCTTATTAGAACAGGTTTTCTCATAGGCTTTGAACTGCTGCCTTTACTTAATAAATGAAAACACAGTAGGCAAACAGCATCTACAAATGCCATTTAACAGTAGGATGTGGCTGTATTTAATATGCCTGCCTCAAGCGTTCATAACAAGTCCATTGTAATTTCAATATAAAATGTGGAAGCAGTCCGAGGAGTAGAAGTCAAATCACACGTCGTACTGAATCTTGCGTTACTTGGAGCAGTCTGAAGTACCTTCAGATTCAAGGTGTTCACCAGCAGAATAGCATGTACACTTATTAGTTCGTTCTGCTGGGAGCAGTTTGGTATCTGGAGTTCGAATCTGGTCAGTCTAAACAAATTCTTTAATCCAGGCATCCCATGCCCTGTGTGTGTACCAGCTGCTAGCTAGGCTGTGGTGTTCTTGGGGTATTCTCTGGTTGTGCATTAAAAAAAGACGTTGACTGCGGAAACATTTTGTGAAGACCTCTGAAGCCTGTGCGGAAAATAACTATTGGATTGCTCTTCCGAGAAGACTTGGATAGAGAAATCCTTAGTTTCTGCTTGGTTTAGATATATACAAGATCTGAAACTCTACAGTCCTGCCCGGACCTCGACAGTTAGTGATGCAGAAGTACGTACTTAAAACCTTGGGAAAACTTGGAAATAAATGATGCATGGAATTTAGAGTTGAGCAGGTGTTTTCAAGACTACTGGATGAAAGTTAGAACATACACCTGTTACAGATGTCTCTCTGCTTTGCGATGTCTTTGAACAGTGTATTGTAAATATGTTAATCATATTAAAGACAAGATGATGAAATCTACACCTTGCAATCTTCATGTTCTTTAGTTTCTATGTCTGATAATTTATTATTATGTTCTATTCTAAATGTCTGACTTGAGTCTCCTAGAAAGAAGCCTCCATTTAATAGTAGGGCTTATCTGTTTTCAGTTTTATTTATTTTTCTTTTAATCTTCGTAATACTACCCTTTCCTTCTGAAGTGTAAATTGTGGTGAGGTTAAGATGATGATGAAGGCACATCTTAAGCAGTTTACTCACGGACTTAGGAAGTTATCCTCAGTCTACCAGGTATGAGCTAGTGCTCAGTAAGACTCTAAAAAGGCTTTGTAGACAGAGGAGTAAACTTTTATTTGCATATTTGAAAATTCATCTTGAAATTTTAAGAAACTGATATCTAAATATTTAAAAGGACACTTCTATGTTAGCATGTGCCACTGGAGGGACAAAGAATAGGAATTGTAGGTTAGATTTTAGAGAACTTGTAGCCGTGGGTTTGTTCTCTGACGCTGGTGTGTCCCTTACTCTTCCCCCCCCGCCATTGTGGAAACTAAGTACTTCCTGGCTGCTACTATGCAGTCCTGCAGCATAGTGCAAATACTTGTTTGTTTTAAGTCATAGCCAGTACTTTATCTGGAGAATAACAAGGTGCGTTCCCCTCTTTCAGTTAAGTAACAGTGTGGATGAGAAGAACGTTGTTGCATACAGTTGCTTCGTTTCTGTTAAGCATCCAGGTTTGCAAAGGAAGATCCTTCAAAATAGAATGTTATTAATTGTAGAAGTAAAAACACAGCCACTGAGAAGTGTATCAAACTTATCCCACTGTGTCATTATTTAATCATTTAAAAACCATCATTGAGGGTGCTAAAAGCCATTGACAGCATTGAAACAGTCAGCAGAGTCTTCATACCAACAAGGAGAAGCAGTCGGAACGGGTTAAGTTCACAAATATGTCTGTAAACTAGCAGTAAAGATATTGAGTTTCAGGTTTAAATTCCTGGTTTTAAGGGGTAAAACTGATCTTTTATGTGCTTGTAATTCAAATTCGCTTGAAAAATTAGATAGGATCTATCTAGAAGTTGCATTGATAGCTTATGTAGGAAGCAGCGATACCCTGCGCGCTCGTAAATAGTGGTGTGCTAAACCCATTTGGGTACTAGCACATGTCAATGGATTTCTAAGCACCATCACAGTGTACTGATTATTAAGAATGAAATAATGAATATGCTGTTGGCATACGCATACGGGACACTTTGGAGGCTACTGCAGGTATCCATTTTTTGTTTTCTAATCTAGTCTTTGGTTTGATTTTTGTGGATGTAGTTCATCACTTCCATACACCATATTTAAATGATAAATGTAGTACCTATGAAAATAGTGACTGAAACATTAAGGTACATGCTATCTCAGAATATGGTAAACGCAACGTGGGCTAACGAATACATAGTCAAACATCATCATAGTAACAAGAATGTCATTTTAAAGGTCAAGGTATTTATCAGGAGAAAACAAAGCAAATGGCTGTGGCAGTTAAATAGGAAAGCAATAAACTACTTTTTATTAAAAAAAAGCTGAATTAATCAGATTTATGCTTTATCTTTAAGAATTCAAAGCAACAAATCTGTAAAGATTTCTGTTCTCAAAGTGGATAACTAGTCAGTAATATTGGCTACAATACTCCCATTTAAAAAATGACCTTTTAAAGACGCTCTATAAAATTAAATTTTAATGAGTGGTAATAAATGGTGATACTTCCACAGGAGGAAATGCAATACTAGCCTGAAGCTGTTGCCATATGCCGTCAGCTTCAGTACCATGTTACGTATCCTCTTTTATTGCTTTCAAGCATACAAAATATGATGATGATAATGCCGCACTTTGAAGAAATGAAAACACTCTTAATAGTATACTCAGTCCAATCTAGCTGCTTGGTTGAGTAATGGTGTTCCTATTGCTTTCGTGGTGCTTTTTTGAGAAGTCCTTGTATTTTCCTTGTAACTAATGGAATGAGAATTGGCTAGTTGAAGAATTTCTGATGAAGGGTATCAAAACACAGGTGTTTTCTGCTGAGAAAGAGTTGTACTGTCTTTTCCCAAAAGAGGGAGGAGACACTTAAAAGCTAGCAACCCCTCAAGGATTTTTTTTTTTTCTGAAAAGTTTCGTGAGGGGCATGAGGAGAGCAGAAGGGGAAGCAAAGAAAGGAGGGGAAAGGAGAGCCAACTTGCATCATTAAACTGGTAAATGATACTAGAATATCAGCCTCCCTACTATCAGCAGTGATTAGAATTAATCCAGGAATTTAGAATGGGTCTGTAAGTGTGTCTTCAATTGTAGCCTTTGGCGTGGGTTTATATTCTCAGTCCCTTGGGCGCTGAATTTCATTTCCCCATTTGCTAAATGAGAACAATTTATCCTAAATCAACGATAATCAGAGTAAACACTATTATTAATTTATTGTTTCCATACTAGGAAAAAACAGTAGAATGAAGCTCTCTTCTTTTACCAGTGCTTTCCCTACCCCTTTTGCCCTGAGGATCCTATTAGCAGAAAGCTGAGGAACTCTATTTCATCAGAAATAAATTATGCCTTACTTTTTTTAATGTAAGTACTGAAGGGTTGTAAAGATTAGAAATACGTTTGAACCCACCATCACTTGATGTTATTTTCCTTGATGTTCTGAGCTTCTTTAGGGGAATGAAACAACATGTTCTTTTGAAAGCAAAGAACAGAGTCGCTTTAAAAGAACACCAGCACAGATTTTGGTTGCTGTACAAAATAATTCAAAAATCTGTACAGAAATATTTAAAGTAAGGTATAGGCAGTCTGAAAGAGAGCTGTCAGAATTTCTGGCGTGTAGAAGAGGCGGAACGTTTGCAGGGCAAATACGTGGCAGAACTAGTCACCCTCATTTTTTAAGTGATTAGAAAACTGTAATTCCCCAGAAACAGTAGGCTAAATCTCACTTTCTTCACAAAGGAGCTAAGGATGAAAAAACACCTTTAATTAATAAACACTGCTGGCACTACTTTGGTAACAAGCTGCTGTGAATGAAACTCTTAATTGCCTCAGAACAGGGTATTGTATACAAATTCATTTTACCCTGCAAGTGCTGTTCTTTGTTGTTGCTATTGCATTTTTGTAGGAAATAAGGAGGCTGGCAAAGCTACTTTTGTCACTGAAAGCAATTCCTGTCAGCTCTCCATTTGTGGGGAGCACTGAGGTTCAAAAGCAGCCCAAAACATTCCCTCAAGCCCTCGTGATAGCTAGAATAGATAGCTCTCAGTGCAATCTAAATCAAAGCTAAATTAAGCTGTGTACAAAGCTTCTGTTAATGAACTTATGCTTGAAATTCTGCAATGAAATTTATGATGAAAGGAAATAGGAAAAAAAAGTACATAGTAGTAAAAGAAATATAGAAGGACAGTGTACATCCATGGTCTATATATTTGACATTGTGACACAAACTGTGGAAAAATATTTTTCACTTGTCTATAAAGCTATGTAGATAAGTTTTTTCCTTTGTCCCGTGAGATTTGTTCTGAGGTGGTTTGTTGTTTTTTTTTTTTTGTTTGTTTGTTTTTTTTAATTATTTAGCCTTCAAATGAACATCTTCTGGCTGTAACTGTTGGAAACTCTTTGAGTTAGGCAGGAGCTGCATCTTCTACATTTGTGAAGAAAGCACCAGAGAAACTTAACTGGCATAAGGGTGTTTTGAATATGTAAAGTCGTGACTTTTTGGTTGTTGAATTCTCTGAACTCTTATTTCCATTATTAGGAATTTGGGAAATACAAAACTGTAGATAGTTGTGATTTATGAGGCATCCCTGCGTTGAGACCATAAGGAAAAGACATGTAGATCAATCTCTACTTAAGGACTGGAGAGATGTTTTCTTACATAGACACGTTCACATCTGTTGTGGGGATTTTGGTTATGGGAAAACTTCTAGCAAGTCGTAGAACATTGTTCAACGCTTTTTTACTGTGTCACCTTTTAAATGCACATAAAAAATGCTGAGTTGGGATAGTGATATCAGCTTAAAATTGACCTTGACACCTGAACTAAGCATTCCTGCTTTCTTCTTTTTTAGGATTACTGAATGAGTGAATAGTCACCAGTCTTGAAGAGAGCAGAAGCAAAGACTGGTAAGTAGTAAGACACTTATTCTGCACTCTAAATTAGAAACTATTTTGTGAATGAAAAAAATGTCGGGAGTTGTACTTGCTTGATTGGTTGTCTAAACAGTTCAGCAAAAAATTATTTTTGCTGCTTAGCATAGTGCCTTGGTGATGCATGCAGTGCATATACAGACATGAGGATTCTTGGTGTGTTTTGGGGATTTTTTTTGTGTGTGGAGATTGGTTTAGATGCAGAATGAGTTATGAAGTTCAGCCCTTGCAGAAAAGAGGCACTTACACTTGGTAATAACAGCCTTTGCCACATCGGTTTATAATGGGATCAACAAGTATAAAGATGTAGCACTATTGATTTTTTTTTTTTTCCCCAAACTATTGGATGAAACTTAATTAAAAAAAGAGAACAGAATTTAAGGATGCTTGTCATTTTAAATTTATTGGCTGAGATTATGAATGTTCTTCTGGCACAGAACACGTCCTTGCCAGCCAAAGGATCCAGTGCTTCTTGTTTGTAGATGTCACCCATGAAGGGTATTTCTGAGTAATAGGACTTGACAGTGGAGATCTAGGATCCCAGGCAAACCCCTACCTCTGGCACCTCCCTTTGGGTGGGATCTGATTGCTCAAAAGTCAGCGCAGGGGTTTGAGTAGTAATGCTCGTTCGTGTTCCAAATGAAGTGCTTTGTACAAAGTAGAGCAGATGCAGCCCCTCTGAATTCCCGCGACAGATGGAATAAGGAGCTGTATTGCAGAATATTCTGGAATGGTTAAGAGTTATGACAGATTTGGCTTTAAATCCCTGCTCTCAGGTAGGCAGAGAGAAGCTTAAAAATTCATTCTCTGATCACTTAGAAATGGCTTTTTGACCCTTGGTGTTACAAGGTGAGATGAGTGCACCCTGGTGTTGGCTGGGTAGCTATTTGTACAAAATAAACTTAATATTTGCTAATAATAAGGAAATAAATGAATGTGACACTCCACACTGATGGTTAGGACACAGACTTCTGGAACGTGAGGAGACAGATGAAAAACCACTGAGGTCAGAACATCGTGACCTTTCTTTCTCATGTTTGCCTTTGGAAAACAGGTCTGAAACACCGCGCAAGTGGGAATGTCATTTCCTGTGTTTGTCATTCCATGCCTAACCTTTGAAGTTCATATTTTTGTTCCGTGTTTTTTTTCTTTTTCTAATGGTTCTAAAATTTAATATGATAGTGTGCTAGCTGTTGGAAGCATGATTTATCATCTCTAAAAACTAATTAAAAGGAAAAGCAACACAAATGATATATGGAAATGAACGCATCAATATCTTGGCAGAGATATCTTAAGGTGCAGTTTCAAGATCGGCACAGACCGTTCTGAGCCTGTGCTGCAGTAAATATGGCAGCTTTGATTTCCGCACCTCTGACCCCATATTCCTTCTTCCTACTTATACTGGCAATTGCAAGGGTGCAGTACCCCCATCGGAGGAAGGAAAAAGACCACGACCGAAAAGCCAAACCACTGCCCCCTGCTCCAAGACAAGTCTGGCATTCAGAAACCAGAAGAACAAATTTTTCCTTTAGGATTAGGTTTGAGTTTGATGTTACTGGGCAATTCTGCAAGCAGTATTGCCAGTGCCAAGAGGGAAAGCGAGGGATGCGGAGCAGCAGATGAACAGCAGCTTCAGGTGCTCCTGTTGTGGAGCTGCTCCCAAAAATGCTCTGAAGTCAAAATCCAGAGAACTTCTCCTTGAGTTAGAATAAACTTTGAATTACGGTCTGCATATTAGTTCATAAGCCTTTGATTCAGCTTCCTGTAAGATACAATTTTAGTTTTATCTTTAACTGGAGTCCATCAGTAGGTGTAACTGGTATAAATGGTGATCTGTCTTTGAGTGGCACTTACTGAGTGCTGCAGATATCAGTAGGTGCAGTGTCACCCAGTCAAGCGCCTGACAGCGTCAGCTCGTGTCAGAGAGGTGGCTTGAGGTTTCTGGTAATCCTCACATTTACTGTTTTGCAAGCACAAAAAAGGTACAGTTCAGATACTTTATTAACACTTCAGTTTTGACTATCACGTTGGACATTTGTCTGATACTTACGTTTAAGTACATTTGCATGTCAGGAAATTGAGTATTGTCAACATGATGTTAATACAGATGGTTTTTCTGGAGAAGTCCAGGAGCAGCACAAAGCTCCAAAAGCTGCATGTTTCAAAATAAATAAGCAAGGTGATGATTACAGACTACACAGTATTTATATCTTGGTGCCTAGCAAGCAGAAGTTTGCAATCCAGAAAATGTGCATAACCGTTTATATTATTCAAGGTCATCACAGTAAAGATAGCAAGTAAATTTCAGAGTTATCTTTGAGATTATTAGGACTGTAGGAAAACCAAGCCTTGACACTATCTATGTAAAGAATAAAATACGGTTAAATACAAGCCTCTGTCATAGGTTTGTGACAGATAATTCTTATTTAAGATAGTTTTTCATTAAATAACTCTTTTATTGATCCAAGAATCAAAGATAAACTGAGAAAAAAAAAAAATGTATGTATATTACAGAATATTTGCCGTTACTGTATTCCATGAAAAGTAGAAATCTTAAAAAGAAACATTTTGGGAATTATGAAAGAAACATTCCGGGAATTACCTGCCTTATGAATGACTGTAGTCTAAAGGAGTAGTTAAAGACTTCATCCAAAATTAAAAGAAGAGGAAAGACAGACATGTAATAATTTTAAAAGAAAAATCTTATTTTGTGAACACATGTGTCTTGCTGTGGTCTTTTTTTCAGTATAGTCAATGGCAAAATGCACTTATTGATAATCTACAATTTATTTTAACAATTACCTGGTAAGATCCATCAAACTCATGAGGAATTCTTTTGTAAAGAATTTTTAAATACAAGATCCACAGCTGTTTACAGCTGAACCATTCACACTGTATATCAGTGGGGTTTCAGTAAAATGCTGGTGATTAAAATTTTAGAGTGAAAGAAAAGAAGAATATTTCAGCCTAAAGAATGTACTGGACTAACCTAAACAAGGTGTAAAATAAATGTTTCTCACATCACAGATAACACGTGGTTAATGTAGGTAGAACAGTTTCTTCGTGTAATGTTATGTGTCACAGTAATGAATGCACAGAAAATAGTCCCTTGAAAGAGCTATGGCTGATTTTGCTTATAACTGAGAGCGTAAATGAAAAGTAATTAATGAAATATCTTTCATTACAATTATAAATCAAAATAAGAAATGCATTAAAAAATTAACAGAGCGTTGTCTGGAAATCACATATTGTACAGGAATGTCTTCCCTGTTCAATTTCTGAGAAGAGGATTTCCATTAGTTACAGGAGAGTTACAGAACATAAATTACTCAACAAAAATGTTGCACCATCCTTCTACTGAAGAAGTTTCCCTGGAAGGGGAAACTAATTTACAGTTTTACGGGGAAGATGAAGTGTGGTGTGTATTTGCATGAGGTGCAGTAATTTAGATCTCCATAAACTTAGTTTGGAGATGTCAGTCTTGTTTAGTTCAAGTTGGGCAGCTGTTGCAAGGCAAGTGAAAACGCAGATGGAAAGGAAATCAGTATGTACCAAAGAGAACAAATAAAACAGTATGTCAGTAGAAAGAGGCTGAAAACAGGAGACTATTTCAGGTTTGGTTTTCAGTCCTAGCTCTTGGAAGTAATTTGGGGGAAATTCTAAGATAACCTGTGACTAAAGAATTGTTATGGTTGCAATGGCACCGTTTCAGCAGCAGTGCAGTGACTGGTACCTGCTTCCTGAAGCCCTATGATGGAACTTACCTATGAAATGCTTACTTGGCATTGGCTTTCTGAAAATATCTGGAGACTTTCTTATACGCGATTCCTCCACACAAAGTGAAAAGGCTGTTCAAATGCGAAGGTGTAATTGACTGCCTGTTGGAAGTCACAGCTCCGTGCGATGAGATGTGGCTTATAAATTATAGTTAACTGTGTTGGAACCATAGAATAATCCAACAGTGATAGGCAGCTGTAGTTTGGGCAGGTTTTATAGCGCACGTGCTGCACTCTGACTTTGTAACAAGGAGTGTTGGAAATCACATTTCAGATGCACTTGAATTGAGGCCTATTTAAGATGCCGAATCCCAGCAGTACTGCAGGATGAACGTCTTGATTTCCTGAATATCGCTAGATTTTTGTTCCACTTCTAAACTTTGAGCTTTAAACAAATAACTACTTCTTAGTTTTTTGAACCTAGAATCTTTTGTGTGTGTGAAATATGCAGTGTTAAATAAGTGAAAAACATAACCTAACTTAATCACTTATTATTCTGTTCGCTTTCTATTTCAGCATGGATGAAATTTTTATTTCTGTAGCAGTAAAATTACTGTTTGATATCAAAAACCTGATTGTATAGGGGCTGTATATACACAGAATAAAAGCTTTATATCCAGAAGTATTTAATCTGTAGACAGACAACAGATTTCACTGTTACCCTGTTTAAGATCATGGAAATTTTTAGAGGTGCATGGCTTTTAAAGATACATGTCATGAAATTGTTTTACTCTTTTGGATCTTCAGTCTTTAAGTAATGAGCAAGCTTATATACCTCATATTTTGAGGCTTGAAAGACACAGGAATATTTTATATTGCTAAAGTAATTGAAACAACTTACAGTTCTCTTTTGATTTAAAAAAAAAAAACAAACAAAAAAAACAACACCCAACAGAACACAACTATGTGATATCAAGAATTATTTTCCAGTAGCTATTTTCACACTAACTGGTTATTGCTGGAAGTTATTTTTCTGTGTAAAAGCAGGGCTAGGCAATGGAGGAGAGAAAAGAAGATGGATTTTAAGGAAAAAGGATGGTATCCTAGCCAACTGCATCATGCATGACAAGGCCATGGTAGCGCATCATGACAAGGAGTTAGAGAAAAGTGGAGTAATTAGGTCTAATCATATGTTTAGAGAAGCATAATAAGTAAAAGGACTAATGAATTCAGGTAATATGGGTTTGTCTCCTGTGCTTGTCAGGGTCCTGTAACTGAGTAAGCTCATTTTGCTATGTAATAATAATAATACATCTTCTCCCTTATGCTTTCTGTCTTAACTATTTTAAACTACACGCTCATCAGGTCAAAAGCTAATGCATATTGTGTGTGTGAACAGTAACCTATTACAATGGGTGTATTTATCTTAGCTGCTTTAATAGCTCCAGTTCCATATATTCCTAATCGTTGCTGGTGACTTTTGGCACTTGCAGTGTAACCACTACATAATAACAGTCACAGAATTTGGTGTATAAATAACCTAAATGTGTCTTCTGTATATCTGGTATCAGTCCAAGATGAATAATGTGCTTTCCTTGTAAATAGTTTTTCTGAAACTGTACCATCATTTGAACACCATATTTGCATTCCTATTATTTTGTTATAATCTAAAAACTTTTTTATAGAAGGGGGGATGGTGCTGTTGTCAGTAGCATTGAGTGGCATCGTTGAAAAATTTTCTACCTGTTCCAACTTCTCAGTAGAAAATCACTTTATTTACAGTAGGTCTAACAGTGAAAATGGAGCATTTAAAAAAATTCTCTTAAAAATGTGGATCAAATACTGGAAAACTCAGCCTGTCAGCTGAACAAGGCTGTATAGCATATTCCTCAAAAATTTAAAGGTTACGTTAGAGTTTGGAGTACGAGCACAAGATCCAGATTCTCCAGCTAAGGAAGCGATTTCTCGTACAAAAAAATCTTCTCTCAAAAGCTTCTTCGGAACGGTTCTAACACTTTGTGTCTGGCAAGAAATCTAATGAACAACCAAGCCAGATTTGAGTCTTTGTACTCCAAACCTGAACAAAACCAAAGAAGTATAGTCAAGTGGAACTGAATTTACTGAACTTTCTTCTTGCTCTGTTAGTGCATTACCAGAGTGTTTGAGAGAATTCAAATATGTTTCATTTGCAGTTTCATTTGCAGTTTCATTGAGTGTCTTCCCTTTTTTTGCCAATTCAGTATGAATATTGGAGAATTTTTTAATGTCAGCTTTCCTTTCCTTTTTAACTCTCCCTTTCTTTCCAACTGTGCTCACTTTTTTATATATATAATTTCACACTTGTATTTTTTGCCTTCTCCAGTGGGAAAAATAGGCTAGTAAGACTGATGCTGGCTTTCTGAAACTTGTTTTTCTTTCAGCTCTGTTTCCCTAAGAGGGGCAGAAGAAGGGGAATATAGTGCAGAACTAGAAAGTTAGGATTTTGCCACTACTACATAAGAAAATGCTTGGCAGGGGTGGGGTGCGGAAATCCAGATTCCATTTTTTCTGGGGAAAAAAAAAAGTATCGCCAAGTCTCTATTTCAGAAAAAAAATAGTTTCTTTCTTCGATAAGAACATTTAATAAGAAGAAATGTTTGTCTCTATGATCCCAGTGTGTCAGAAGTGGTTGTACTTGTGTTTTGATTGTTTTAGAGTGAAACACTCAGCTCTTTAAATTGAATTTCTACTTCTGCATTTAAAGCAAGTCCATTACGATTTTGAAGTGCAAGCTTGGAGGTAACATAGGCCACAGCTAATAGTTCATTTTGGGTGAAATGAAGCTCTGCACTGTTAATGTCTTTTTACCTTTATTATGTTAATTTGTTTATCACTAATGTTGTATTGAATAAATTTGGTAATATAAATGCTAAAACTTAAACCTGGACTGTACTTCTCTGAATATATTGTTACATATTGTTATATATTAATCTATACGTAGATTAATTACTGTCATTAAGAAATTATTTTTCTGGGTTTTCAAGTTCAAGAAGAAATAGTTTTTCAGATTAAGGGATAAACATATTAAATAACAAGACCTGCTTTGATATCCGTTGCCCTTTACAGGCAGTCTTCCTCAGTTTAATCAGAAATCATCCCGTACGTGCTACATATCACCTTCTCTGCAAAACTGGTGGAAGCGCTAACTGGGAGAACTCCTCCTTGTTCCTACTTCCTGCGCCTGTTCCTGTTATCGTTTGACCTTTCCTCAGTTCTTTGTCTCTACATCATTTTTCTGGTGGTTCTGAGCAAAGTAGCCAACAGAGATTTTGATTTCCATCCCAAATTAGAGGAAGGTCGAGCAAAACCATCTTTGTGAAGCTCTTTGAGGATCAGAGCAGGGACCAGCGCAGAGTTAGCAGCAGCATAACTGTGGCAGTCTCCTGCTTGCCCGTTACAGGCCCTGGGCTGATGAACTGAGTTTTTGGTCACAGTCCGCACATCTATCTCCCTGAAGTATTAGTTGTTGAAACAAAGAATTGTAAACTTCTGCAGCTTCACTGGAATACAGCACCCAGGTAGCATATGGAATTACATAAACTTCAAAGTGTGAGATTTTGTAGTAGTTACTTATAAAAAGTCTGTCTCTTGCATGTGAAGAATCCACAGGCTTGTACTCCTACACAGCTATTCACTCACACATCATCTATGAAATGCAGATGCTTACTGAACTGTCTTTCAATATAGTTTATTCAAAATGGTTGTCAGCAGAACTGTTTGCTCTGAAGAGTTAAAACCAAACTAAGCTTGGTGACTTAACATGTTTCCATGCAGTTGTGTTGAATGCTTCCAATAGAGAGTAGGCTTCAAGCGAACACTTTTACAGCACGTTTCAGACATTTTGGATAGTCACTGCTGTTGGCGATTTCGTAGTCTCTCTAACAAGGATTATAGCAGACAAGACTCACTCACCTAAGATGTCTTCTCAGCAACAGACAGCCATTCCTCTCCGACAGCACCTGATCCAGTACCTGTGCTAGCATCAGCAGCAACGGGCCAAGACGCATGTCATTCAAACATGCGAGGTAGCAGGCTGGAGCATGGTGGAGTGGCAATGCCGTCTTGCCCTGCCTGCCTAAATAGCTCATCCCCTTTGGGTAGGCCTGTCCCTGGGGCGGTTTCACAATCCCAGAAGTTCTATTTCATATTTATTTAATGCCAGTGTATGAGTATTTGCATGCAGTTCCCTCCTGCCCCTTTGCTTTATTCCCTGTAATCAGCTCGCTCCAATATACACAGCATTTCTCTAGGCAAGGCGTTATCTCCTTTGGGCTGTCTTATGTTCTTTCTGATTGCAGTTCTTTCTGTTTCACGCAGTGTGTTACTACTGTTCCTTACCATCTATAATACATTGTAACCATAGATACCATGCACAATTCAAACATGAATCTTCAAGGCTCCACATTTTCTCTTGTAAATATTTTGATGAAAAGAGTGATTGTATTTCAGATCAAGGCTTCAACAGAATATTAGTTAAAAACGTTGATTAAGAGAATTGAAACTACCTGCTCAGCTGTGTGTATCCTTGAAGTACAGGCTGAAGTTGAATCTGAGACTCAACTACTGCGTGTTAAGCACAGAGTGCTACTGAAAGGTATTTTATTTTTGTATTAGTGATCTCTCAAGGCCTGATCCAAAGTCAGTTGCAATGAAGGTAAGACTTTCCATTGATTTTAGTTTGCTTTGGGACATAGATCTTCTATAGTTTTAATTAGTAGCTTCAAAATTGTGTTTTACGTAATTTGTGAAGTAGTCAGGATAAATATAAACGTAAAATATTAGTATTTTCCATTCCAGACTTAGGCAGCGTTCACATAGACTACTCTGAGGGTATTCAGCTGCAGAAGTAGTTGAACTGGTTTTTTTGAGGGGAGAGAGGAGGGGAAATCCTGTGCTTACTATGAGAATAAGTTTGATTTAATGTTGTCCTTAACCCATTAGGGAAATATTTTATAAGGGTATCTTAAAAGCAGAAGTTCTGTCTCTGTATATGGCTATTAAAATCATTATGCATTTATAAGAGTAAATAGATTTAGGAGAGAAGGAATGTATAATGCAGCACCCTTTTATCAAGGGCATATACCACGTACCAGATGGAAAACAAACTGTGTTTACAACATTACCACTATCGCCACTGACACTACTAGATCTACAATATGTTACAGCAGCAGCTCCATTAACCTTGCTAGTTCTGTTGGAGTTGCCTGGTAGTTTGCCCAATCTGTGTTTGTTGTCAGCAAATGGATCAAATTAGGAGATTTTCATTCTGTTTATTGACCTTTCCCCTCCTTCCTCGATTTAGGCTATAGTTCATGCAAAATTGTTCTACTATTGCTCTGTAAAATACTGCAAATAGGTATCTCTGGCTCTGTCTGCTGTTGCATAAGTACATTATACAGTCTTACCTCAGAGGTGAAACTTCAAGAGAGCAGGTGATGGCAGATGTGCTGTAAAACCCCAGATTCCTACCTGGTTGCTTGCCGCGGTGCGCAACGTGGCTCGCCCGAGCTGTTGACCCTTACCCGCGTGAGGACGTGTGGCTGTCTCTCAGGGCAGGCTTCCCCGCAGGGTCCTTCGCTTTTCAAATAAGAGCAGTCTTCACCACATTTATTTATTTATTTAACGTAGTCATACTTATTTATCTGAGGTTTTGGGGAGCAGGTGGGGATGTTTGGTTTTTAAATGAATTAACCAGAAGAGTGGTTCTGTTGTCCTTTCACAAAATCGCAGAATGTTTGGGGTTGGAAGGGCCCTCTGTGCATCATCTAGTCCAACCCTCCTGCCGAAGCAGGGTCAGCTACAGCAGGCTGTAGAGGACCTTGTCCAGGCGGGTCTTGAAATTCTTGATTCTTTCCTCAGTGCCTGCTCTCTAGGCCAGTGAAAAGGTGCTTGGGTTCTTAGCTATGGCCTGTCTCGATGGAGGTACTTCACACCGTAATCCTGTTATCAGGTGAATTCAGCGGGAACCACCGCAGTCCCACATGTCACTAGGTGTTGTTCTGCCCCGTGTTCGTGCTACAGAAACTGGCACGCAGCCACGTGACAGCCCGAGTCTGTGAACTGACCCAGCCAAACGCAAGCTGGCTGCTGCCGGGACTTCCAGCCCGATGCGCTTCCTGCCTCGCCACGCGACTGCGAGAGCGCTTCCACACGGGAGACGCTGAACCCCGTGCCCTCGGGCGAGGAGAAGAGCAGAGGCATTCCTCTCGCTAATGGGGCTTGCCAGGCGAAACTGAGTGTGGGCTAAGGTGTTATGTTAGCTAGAAAAATTGAATGCCTTAGGAAGCCATTTTCAATTAGATTATTATCTGGGATGAGGTGATGTCTTCTGTATACCTAGTGGAAGACACCTAAGCCATTTCTTGGCATTCTTTGTCTCTTTTTTTCCCTTGGCAGTTCAGTTTATTAACATTATAAAAGAAACAAAGCTGTAGGGCTAAGAAAATTATTTCAAAGACTGAGACAGAAGTAACCTGCTACTGGGTTTCTGCAACCTCCCTTCCACTTCTTCCTGTTGTGTGAGCAGCGCTGATCAGGCAGTTGGGATTTAGATCAACACTACTTGCCACAGCAAGCTGAATAACCTCCTGACCTTCAGCTCTATTGTGATAACACAGGTTTCATTTTCTCTGAGCTGAAAGCAACTTATACTGAAGGGAAAATAAGGCCTGCTTCTCTGTTTAGACAAGATTCAAGTCATTGCATTGGGAATCAGGCACACTGAAATGGTTGGGGTTTCTCCTACTGTATAAAGCATGGCAAATGTAAAAGTTGTTTTTTGTTTTACCCTTATGCTCACCTATATCTCGCACAGAAAATAAGGTTAGATTGCGGTATGGAGAATAATGAAGGAAAATAGAAATTTAAGAATTTAAAATTTTCTGCATGCATAGTTGCAATATCCCTGCTCTGCTTCAAGCAGGTATGAACCTATTGTGGTCTACATAAGGACAGCCAGAGTAACGCATATGATTCTGCAAATTTACCCCCAATTTATTCTTTAAAATTTAAGTAACATATAAAACAATTTGAGAGTCAAAGAGTCATAATAGCAATGATAGATAGGGGTTATTTTTTCTATCCACGAGTACTTTTTTTTCATCTTAATGCAAAGCTTATTTTGCTTTGGATCTGGAATTTTGTTGCATAGGCTAAAGCCATTTGGTAACAGTCCTTTCAGCTTCAGACTAGTGTATGTTAGTTTGAGCATGCTTTGGCGGAGCAGCTCGATGTTTGCAGATGAGGTGTGATCTAATCACTCTGGAAAACAAAGTCCACAATAACCATCAGCGTAATAGGTATAAATAGGTATAAATGAGGATATATTGATTTATGGAATCATCACTTTATCATTGTAATTGCAATTATTTGTCAAGCTTGGCACTACCAAGAGAGAAGTGGTGACTATATGCTTCCCTGGTTTTAGCAAGGGAGAGCATTTCGGGTATAACTTATTCCAGTAGGAACTGAGGAGTAGCTTGCAGGTATATATCAAGGTGGTTTGAGAGCTCCCCTCCACCTTGTATTTTGCAGGTGGCATGATGTCTTGGACAGTGGTACACAGACCACTAAGCTGAACTATATGAAACTCTCCTTTGTAACGCCTGTAGGCCACACACTCTTTCTGTAATGTATCTGCATACACGAGCGAGCAAAAGGATCCTTCATCCTTAGGTTTAATCTGTGGGTGCCCTACTAGCAGTGTAATGCCATACCAAGAAAGTTACAGCAGCTTCTGCAGCTTGTATTTGAGGTAAAACTCAGTCCGTACTAAAATCATTCCAGTTTTGCCTTTTTGATATTTGCTTGGCAGACTTCTGAAGAATGCGATATGTTTTGAGAAGACCTGTCCCTCTGTTGCTGTGTTAAATTGATCATTAAGCCGTGTATTCCTAATGAAGGATGGTGTACGCTTTCCCAAGTAAAGGTGGCTGCCTGAGTTTGATCTGCTCTTGAGAATTAGAGAAGACAAAGTACCTAGCAGGGTTTTTTTCGAGTCTGTCTTATATAAAATATTTAATAACAGCAACAAACATTATATGCACCTTTCTTCTTCATGGATTTTATTAGACTTATTACAGTAAGTATGCCGTTTTTAAGATATTAGTATTACGCACATTTGTCTTCCTTATTTGTTTCTAACATGAAAAATAATATTTCTGCCTGTATTAGTTGTTATTCCTTCTGAATCTATCATAACTATTTACAAAAATTTGGTTCTACCTGAAAATATTATGCGCAGGCACAGTGTATCTGCTGTCTATGAGACTTCTTTTCTGTTTGCTGCTGGAGTTGGCTTCTCTGCAGAACTGTCAAAGCGGGTGAAGTGAAGCAGTTGTGGAACAGTTGTGAAAGTCTCCGTGTGAACTGTCATATTTACCTTTAACGGCCTGCAGTGCCAGGCTGAAATCTGGGATCTCCTGTCACAGGAAATTTGAAATAGTGCTTCTCTGGGTACCTGATAATAGAAGAGGTCACTTTTTAGAACAACTTACCTTACAGTAAAGATTTAAGAGAAGCACTGGTGAGCCATCATTCATTCAAGCCTGTTATAGACAGTTCTTTGTCTATAACAAGACAACAGGGAAGCCCAAATTGGTAGCTGAGTCCTACCGATATCACTTGTGTATTCATTCCTTCATGTACTTTGCCTGCAGTGTTTCTGAAAGATAAAATAGTGCTTAGGTTGATGAGAAAGGGTGGATAGGAAGAACACTTTTTTTAAGCGTTTGGACATAATGAGAAATAAGATATCTTAAAGTAGAATCTATTTGTTTCTGGTTTTCACTGACACTCCTGACATAATGTTCTTTTAGAGGCTTTATTATGAGCACAGTTTTATGTATAATGCATGTGGGCAGGTATGCAAAGGAGCAAGAGAAGGGAGAGAATAAAAAAATGGGGGAAACTCATAGCCGAGAGGAGATACCAAGCATCTGTGAAAGCATCAGTCACGATAGGAGATGAGAATCTCTCCTAACAAGGAAAAAGAGCTGAACAAGTGTGCTTATGGACAAATAAAGAGTGACCCTGGTTGCTCCATGCAGTTTGGTATTGTATCTTGTGAGTCCCCTGCTCTTTCGGCTATGCATTGGAATAGTAAGTTTCCGAGCAGAGTATTTGGTTTTACTCTGATGTTACTGCAGTTATGCTTGTGGGCATCGATCCAGAATCAAGCAAAAAGGCCAACAGCATATTGACTTCATTGTTGTCTTCTCCTGGATTGCCAGCGTGAGTAGAAGTTGCAATATTAAATAAGCAGACAGGAAAATGCATTAGGCAGAAAATTACTGGTCACCTAATAACTGCAGCCATTTTTCTATACCGTGCACTGAGACCTTGCCCTGTTCTTTATGCTCTCATAACATCTTGAATCCGTTATTGGAATTCTGTCTTCATAGACGTGCCACTGAAATCTATTAAATTCTTAGCAGCCTTTGCAAAAAAGAATAAATTAGACCTGTTCTTCAAAAGATTCATTGGCTTCCAGTGTGTTATGTATACAATATTGCTTTTACAGTTCGGGGTGGTTTGGGCCTCAGGGGACACTCATTTCTACCAGATTTGTTACAACTTCTTATTCAATATCTTTACCGGCGATCGCAGTCTCTTAATTGCTAATCAAGGTTGTGGTTGGCAGGAGTGAATAGCAACAGTGGTGAGTAAAGACATGGGCACAAATCTGCAGTGTGACTTAGTTAACCCAGCCAAATGTACAGTATTTCCTTCTAGGGAAAAGGAGTAGAAGTCACAGTTTCCGAGTAAGGGAAAGGATCATACAACTGATTGAGTGAAGATACATGGAGAGATCAGAAGACAGCAAAGGAAACAACACGATGGTGGACTACAGTTGTTGATGCTGTATGTGGGTCCCTGGAACACAGATGCACAAAAATAAATGCGTGTTGAACATCAACATGCTGTAGTAATGCATGTAAGAATGAGTCTGACCCACGGGTGAGGAGTGAACAGAAAACGTGCATAAGAACATGTATGGATAGGAGTAGGAAGAAGGCATTGTATGTCCGTAAAATAACATTAAAACTGCTGCTATCGTGCGTTGTTTCCAACACCTATGTTGTCTTCAACAAAAATACTGAAAATAGAAAAAAGAGTAAGAAGAGTTGAAAAATAACTTGAAGTCTGAATATATGCTTTTTATGAGTAGAAAGTAAAGAGAAAATGCTGTGTTCCAGTGGAAAAAAAAGTGTTCATGTCTTGTGGAAAGAATACAGTTTTCAAGAAATTTAAACAATTTGATTTACCTTGTCATTAGATTGCTGCACAAAGGACGTTGAGAGAGGCTGTACTGGTAGCTTCTGTAGCTGATGGCATTCATGAACAGTGAGAGTTAATGGGGGGAATGACACCCAAACACGGGGGGAGCAAGTGAAGGAAAAGGGAAAACTCTCCAGTGGCTAGCTGGGGAGAGAAATAAGAGCAGCCCCAGGCAAGGGTCCTTGTCTGGGTGTGCTCCCCAGTGCAACAGTTGATGATGATGCATATGACAATGACTTCTGCCCTGCTTTATCCCTACTACTGTTTACTTTTCACCAGGACCTGCTCAAACCCCATCGTTTATGCCTATTTATGATGGTATTGGTATTGACTGGAGCTCACTTAATAGAGTGTGGTGTGTGACTGGTTTTTAAGCTTCCACGCATATGTAGTAGTGGATACTACTTATCGGATGAGTTATGGTTAAAATCCTCGCAGTGTTACCTACTTTGTTAAGCAATAAGTTGTGTCATTTCTCTAATACAAACCAAAACCTACAAAGTTAGGGGTAACAAAAGGAGAGGCGGGGTGATTTTCACACCATGGTTGCTGCTTCTCACCAGAACAGTAAAACAAGGGAGAGTAACATCCCCAACAATACTGGGGTTTGCAAGTGCAAGGCTGTAAGAATAGCAGCATGAAAACAACTGTATGATAGCAGCAAGCACAAAGCTCTGCCATGCAGGCTTTGGAAAAACACAGGAACTGGGTACAAGCTTTAAGAGCTGTCAGCAAAGGCACGTTAGAGATTTCAAATGTCTGACCCTTAGCATTAGAAGGGCTAAGACAGCTAAAGCACTGTGCAACCCTGACCGCTGTTCAGAAGCACCAATGTGTTGTGACTGGCATGCGAGGGGAAGAATGTTGCAATCTGGTCTGCCTTCCAGTGTGGCCCCCTGTTTAGTGTCCTACCCCCACCTAAAGAAGGCGTGGGGGATCAATGGCGTGTGGTAAAATAGATTTTTCTAATCTCCATGCTGGTGTTATATGACAGTATAACCATATGGACACTGCAGCAGGTGCCAAGAATATCACTGCTGGGTGTAAGGCTACATATCAGTGGAGAGGCTGACGATGACCATCCACTGAAGGTGCCAGACCAGTTGGAGGTTAATGTTTCTTGTAACCTTCTTTCTTTTCCCTCAAAGTAATCCTCCTGTTAGAGTTGATGTATGCCATCAGTTACAGACCCTGCAAATAAAGCGCTGTGTATATAAGCCTTTCTTAACATCCTCTGTGTTGCAAAATGCATATTATTTTTATCTATTTCAGACAATAGCAGTTGTGGAATGCAAGTCCTTACTTGCTGTTGTATCACAGTAAGGCACGTCATGTAGTTCTGTAGCAGTCTGGCTTCTTCCCTTGGATGGCCTGGCTAGCACGGAAGAGATATGCGACAGTTTTGTCATTGGTAAGCCCACTCAGCTGCACTGACTTTCTCCCAGCTGCTTTTCTTTCTCCTTTGGAAACAGAAGAGTCTGATACTGTGTGATGATGAAAGCTGTAGACAGAAGGAAGTTAAGAGACAAGGTAAAGCTCTATTGTTCTTCCATAGCTGCATGGTGAGAACTGAAGCCCCTTGGGATAGCTTGTAATATTGAGAAAGATAGGTGAGCAATCAAACGTGCCTCTTAAGGAATTTTGATTGTTCTTCTGAGGAGTTTTTTCATGGGTGCCTTTCTTGGTTTAGCACTGTTAGTTGCATGGAGTTTGAAGGAGCAGCCTGATGGCTTTGCTTTTGAATAAGAACCCCCATGCAGGATAAATCCAAAAGGAATCAAAACCTTTAACTAAAGCTATGAAATCAGCACCTTTTCAGTACAGCTTGGAGTGAAATTTCTTGATTCGGATGAAGATCAAGGCAGGCAGGGGAAATCTGGCCAGCTCAATACTAGCATTTTACAGGATGAAGGATTTTCCTTGCAAATTGAAAATCGTGTCTTCATGGGAAGTCCTGCATATCCTAACTAGACATATGTGAGCTTTCTATGTAGTTTAGAGCCAATCCTTAGGTTTTTATAGGCTGTAATTCTTTTGTATTTTGAAACTAGATTCTTAGCACGTTTGGAAAAATTAAAAGAAATCAGAATAATCTGTATCCTCTTCTTTTTGGAATATCTGAGTACTCATCTCATTCACTGAAGCCCCTAATAGTCATGAATCCTCATAAACCATAGCTCAGAGGTATTCTGAAAGGTAAATTCTGTAGGGCTATCTCATTTCTGTTGAGTTGTGCTATCTATAAAAATTTCTTGAAGGCATTAACTGAAGTATAGAGCCTCACACAGAGGAATCTAAATTGTCACTAGTGGTTCTAGGCGCTTCCTTAAAAGAAATAATATTAATTAAAATGGATTAATATCTGGATTGTTTCTTCTGATTGTTTTGTTTTTTAAAAATCTGTATAAATTAAAATAGAAAAAAGTATTTAGTCTTACTAAAATACAACTAGAGGTACAGCTGTACTTACAGGACAGCTAATGACAACTATGGCTTTCCATGACATCTCTTTGGTAGGCGTCAAAATGACCTTGTCAAAGTTAAAAGCTCTCATAACATTCATATTTTGTTTTTATGGCATTATGATTCTGCATAACAGTGCTAAAAACAAAAACACAGTATAATTATACTGTCCATCAAGCCAGCAGAAAAGGCATTTTCCACCAGCTTTGCACCTACTAAGCTGTAAATAATTTATAAAATTAGAAGTCATGACTAAGTGGAGGCATTTTGGGGCTAGTTAAGCACTTGTCATGGCTCTGTGGTTTAAGCGACCCCCCACACTGAGCTCGGGTTGCTTACACTTCTCCTGTGAATGTGGAAGTGGTCATTTGCTCTCGTATTGCTGTGCATGCACCTAATAAAAATAGCAAGCTGTCAATAGAGGCGTGTACAGGTGTGTGTTGTAAAATGTTTTATTCATTTGAGTTTCCAGCCCATTTAGTCTCATCCAACAAACAACAAAAATATTTTCTTCATTATCTCCAATTAATGTAAATGTCAAATGTTTGAATATATTATCACACGTATAATTCGGTACATTGGTTGATTTGTGGAGTATTTGCATAAAAGTGACAATTAAAGCAACAAAAAAGTAATCCAGACCACATGTTCGTATCTGTTGCCGTGCAGTTACAGAGATGTTGAACTTGTTTCTGTGAGATCTCCTTTTGACTCTGGTAAACAAGTTTCGTAAAGCCTTTGAGTTCACCATCATTTATATTTTGTCTTTTAAAAATTTTGGTAATTGTTCTGTATTTATTTTTAAACAAGGTTTATTAGCTGTCCATTGTCCGTTCTGTTACTATATATAACATGTAAAAATTTAGTTGACAGGTACTGATGTCTCATTATGGACCTGTTTGGAAGGCAGAGGACTGCTTTATAAGTATATAAAAAAATAATAAAAAATAAAAAACCAAAACATTTCAAAGGCCTGAAACATAGATCGTAAAAGTCAATGACACCTAAAATTGGGCTTCTTAATCTCAGCTGAAAAGTTTAAATAGAAATTAATTCTATAGATGCACGTATACTGTAGTTGTCACTCAAAGTAATGAACAAACTATTCCTTTGTTGCTTTGTTTGCTTTGGTAGTAGACGTTGCAGTGTCATGTGCGCTAGTACATGTTGCAGGAGGTGGTGGGCGATGGGTCCCACTGCAGCGCGGCGGCAGACGTTAGCTCGGGTCTAAGAAGCAGTGTAGATGCGTCAGCTGATGTTGTGCCCAGATGAGTAGGGCGCTGCTGGTTTCGTAACACTGCTAGGAACTTCTGTACATAGGCAGGAGAGCACACTTTGAACACTAAAAACAACAAAAAATTATTGCAGTCACGTGCTAATTAGTTAGCTCTTCTACAGCTCTTGCTGTTTGGTTCGATTGGTAGATCACTTGGGTAGATCCTTAGTAAGATTGGGAGCTATTTTCTTGAGGTCTTGGTCAGATTTTTTTTTGTCTGAGAGTTAAATTTTATATGCACTTTATAAATGCAGATAATAATTTCAAATGGCCCTTTCTTACTGTATATAGCACACAGAAAATATGAAGGAAAAATAACCCCGGAACCCACGCAAACTACGTCTTCTCATCACACACTCTGCATGGAAGGAATCATGTGGTGGGGTTGTTACACATTTTACATATGATCAAAATGGGCTGTCTTGAGAATATTTGATACGTTGAGTTTGTTATTGTTGGTACTTGTGCAGGTTTCCACGGGGAGTCATTAAGTGTTGGCAAAAAACTACAGAAATATCCAATTTTATTTCCCATCCTTCCCTTCACTTGTAAGAACTAAACATTGGTGGTGTTTCACAAAAAAGAAATTGCCCTCCGTGCTGCTCAGCTGTATTTTTGGTAAATTGATGCCAGTGTGCAAGTACAGCTTACCCAAATTGTGCTGTGGAATCCCATCCATTGCTGTTTCATGACGAGTCAGACCTGTATAGGAACTTGGTTGCGAGAATGGGAGACAGCTGATGTTGGAACAGGGCAGCGGCTGTGGGAAAGGCATGGCTTCGCTGTTGTCTAGTCGTGCATTTATGCCCATACAACATGCTGAGATTCTATACCTTTTTAGACTGGTGAAGCCTGCAGAGCTGCAAGTAGGACATGCTGCTTTTAATTTTCTCCCTTACAAATACACCAGAATTACTTACTTAGTATTTTCCAGTCACCAGAACTCCAAGTTTTTGCAAAAAGTCTCAGCTTCTTACTGTCTACTTTTATTGCTGGTGAGCCTCCTCTAATTCTGGGCTGCATACTCTGTTCTGTGATTATCATATTAGAGTTTTAGAAATGATGGAATTTTGCATTTCCCCAGCATCATGGGAGGAAAATAATTAGGGAAGATGAGAGAGTTCCGGGAGAACTGGATGGTCTAGAGTGCAGCAGATGTTGCAAGAGCATCTGGACTGCAGTTAGTTTAGCTTGCAATAGGTGAAATTAAATGGAAAGTTGGGGCATTGGATTCAGCAGATGGTAAAAGCAGGTTAGTGCCTCTGATTTAGAAGCTAAAATGAAACTGGAATACTGGATGTGGAGAAACAGTGATAGAAATGTAGCTAGGAAAATGCTGAGACGTTTGCATGCTTCCTGTATGAGTTACCCGAGTGCGGCAAGAAACAATAAAAGGTTAATGTTGCTCATCTTCGAAAGAAACTCCCCATCCCTCTGATCGGACTTGAAAGCTGCTTTTGTTATGCCTACAGTGGTTCAAATGAGATTTCTGAATTTTTAGAGGTTTGATTTGTTCCTCATAAACACTCAGAGAACCAAATAAGGATCCAGCAAGGTATAAAGTAGTTGCAGTATTAATAAAAGCAACAGAGGGGGGGACCTGAAGGGGAGCTGGGGGGGGGAGTATTCCTAGGAAGAACATGCTTACAGTTATTCTATAGCTGAGGACACAGGGGACTGTCTTGTGTGGTAAAGCTTTAATGCTTCATGATCACACAGAAAATTTAATCCCACTCTGGTTAGAAATGCCAGCTTCATGCCATTGCAGAGGGAAACATACAGCTTATGAATTTGTAGAATAAATACATGAAGAAAATATTGCGAGATGTGTTTGTACAGGCTAACAGATTTTTAGAATAAGTTTATAGTAAAAATGTTGATAATAGCTGAAACTTACTGTGTAAAAATATGCAGATAAAGAAAAGAGTTCAAAGTGTGAGAAGAGCAAGCAATCTATTGTATAACTTATAAACCAGTCCTCATCAAAAGAAAGCGTTATACAATCCTGCACAGCCTCATTATGTGTGTAGTATATGGAAGACACTATACTCTAGTTGAAAGGGAAAGAAATTTAGATGCAGTAGACAAAATCAGAGGTAGCATAAACTGAAAATAATAAATGCACCTCTACGTGTGGGCAAAGCATTTGGGACAATGTATTTTAAGTTACAGAGAAGATGCTTTCTCTAATGGCTTCCTCTAATTTTATGTCATGGTAGATTAAAAGTGTAATGAATCTTAATTTTATATCTGCATACTATTCTGAATTACAAAGGAGGGTAAGAAGGCAGAAAAAGACAAACCCTTTTCTTAATTCTTAAAGATCTTTGTTTTTTTTCTTTCACTTAGTTGATTTCCCTTTGCTAAAGTCTTGGCTTCTAACATGTAGAATTCATGAAGTCACTCCTGTGTCGGCACTGCCACGGTCTCTATGTGCCTTCGCTGCTGGGGAGGTGGGGGCACGCATACATGAGAGCCTACTGCCCTGCTACCCTTTCCTGTCACCATATCTTGAGGTGCTTTATGGAATAAGAGTTATTTTATGACAGGAAAAGCAAAAATGCTTCCATTTCATGGTTGTTTTGAGTCATTCTTTTAATGTTCTATCCCTTTTATCCACGATCTTCTGTGTCACTATGTTGGCAGTTGTTCTGCTTTGGGTCAGGCAAGCATCTCTAGAGACTACAGTTCAAGTGTGCCCAAAAAAGGAAAAAAAAAAAAAAAAAGGGTCTTTTTAATATGAGTGA